>ENA-OREC01001483-OREC01001483.1-marine-metagenome-genome-assembly--contig:-NODE-1483-length-11947-cov-12.780202_pt1 | contig 11947 bp, 6 predicted proteins | sample MGYA00248626_ERZ508543 | MGnify/ENA primary metagenome ERZ508543 (study PRJEB26211, sample SAMN05518279) | marine metagenome | isolation source: Puget Sound, Washington, USA | host: Bankia setacea... | reverse complement strand
TATTTGTTGATATATTAACTGTCTGTTATACGTTCATTCATTTTCTTTAATATCAAATATGAGTATAATATTACTTTCATGATTTACTCAGCGTTCCAGCCATATCCGCCACAGGGTTGAGGATTGGTCTGTCTGAAGACTGTACAAACAACCATATTGAAGGTTTGTATTGTTATTTTAAATAAATACGATGTATAGAATTAATAAATTCCTACACTTAAACAGGTTATAAATACTATTTAAAATACCAATATAAAAAGAAAAAACAAAAACTTAAAGTTAAAACTATTATATGTATATGTATTGTTTATTTCAGGGTGGCTTAACCGTATCAACCAGAAGGCTGGTGGAAGTGGTCTGGGTTTCTACAGGCTCGCGTCCATACTCTGCCGGGAGGCCAAGCTCGCGCAGATGGCTGTCTACGACAAGACCGGACGATTAAGTTATTATTGGACAAATATATGAATGGGGAGCTTTGGACATTCCAATATCTAGCCAAGATCGGGGATATGTATGTTCGGATGATCTTTAACTTAATCTATCTTAGCTCGATTTAAGCCATTTTAGTTGACATCTTTTGTTTAATATTTGAACAATATTTAACCCTTCCCCCCAAAACAAATCCTGTATTCACCAGGAAAGCCACAAAAACTCCCGAGTTTGCCTCTTCAGCCATTTAAAACGTATACTTGTGGGGGCGGTAATTCCGGAAATTCTTAGCTAAAATAATGTACTATTAATACAACATTTAATAAAGACGATGGTGTTAACATGGTTGGGCAAAAGATACTGCCAATCGCAACAAGTGTGTCTATCTATGGCATTCCCTACGACGTCATAGAGCGTTCTGCTAAGCTTCGTGTATGTGAGTGAACGCTACTTCCATCCGTTTATTTTGTTACTAAGAATTGAAACTTACTTACCCAATCAAAAAAAACCAACACGTGGAAGCACACATATATTTATTGGGTTAGCAGAGTAATAATTTCTGGAAAGTCAAACTGAATTAACGTAGATCTACGTGTAAACATAGCTGAGGAAAACCCTTGTCAAACTGCTTAAACAAAATTATAACACATTCCTTGCAAACGAAAAGTGCTTGTTGGTGATTGCTGCAGGGATGCTTAGGTCAATTTCTAAAAATATATTTAATCACTTGTGACTTCATGGGAGCTGACGTAATTGCTTGTTTTCGGCATATATAATCTGTACATATAGTTGTTGTTTTAGTGGTGTAAATGTTTTGGCAAACTGACACGTGTTGGTTGAGTGAAAGAGATTACACAAGACTACTCCCCTATATAATTGGTGTCACCATCTCAACGGAGTCTCTAACATTTGAGAATTATCTGAAATATTTATCTATTTGTCCGCACCTTACTGATCATTGACCGTCAATCCCCATGATGTTTATGACTTGAATATCATATGGTCATAAATCACAGCAGGGACCCTTCTTGATAAGATGATTTGGTTAATAAACACATCTGCTTAGGAAACACAGTAAACGTTCCCTTTGAATTTTAAACAATCGATTTTGAAGATATAATAATATAACTATCTAGACCCCGTTGAATCCCCGAGGTACTTGGACAGAGTCGCGCATATAGAAATACGGAACTCACAATACAAAACTATTAATTGATGCTCATTATGTTTTGTACAAGATATATGTTCTTTAAGTTGAACCCTTTATGATCGACTACATACAACTAAGTTAACGTTAACCATTTCTTATAACGGCCATTTTCACATGCGGCGTAAAGAGACTTTTTATGAACTAAACTTCAGTGACATAATGCGTTTTGAAATGAGATCTTGTTGTATGAGTTAATGCTGATTAAAAATGCATTCGCTGATATTGTTATTTACAAAGCTGTCAGGTTTGAGTAACAATCGCAGTTATTATCTCAATCTTTTCGACCACATGCTTTTTTGTGGGAAAATATGAGGATTTCTGTTAACGAAAAAAAGAAAGAATCCCTTATGCTTTAGTTGTGATAACATTGAATATACATCAATATACGGGGCAAAAAATAGTCAATAACCATTTTTTATGAATAGAACTTTTTTATATTTGTAAACAGAGCAAACATAGTATATGTATGAAAACGAAAATCAACATTGTAGTTGATTTGAGTTCAGTTGACAAAATAGACAAGCGGCAATTTTTATTTAATCAAACTTTGGTCGTCGGTAGCTTTTCGGTGTGCTACTGGTCAGCTTTTCTTTTAATTTACTTAAAGTAATTATTTTTAGTATGTTTGGCAATTAAGTCAAGTAAATATATCATAAAAACCTTATTAGCGCCAAATCTGTCAACGCAAAGTAGCCTTAAACAAACCCATTTCATGCCCAGCAGTTACCCTTTATCTGCACCTTTTGCCAGTTTTGGTCTATTGATTGTTGCCGATCTTGTACTGATTTGAATAAATGAGGACACCATGACCCCTACAGAGAATGTAACTGCAGTTCTATGATATACAGCCCGTCATAAAGTGGGAGACCATATAAACAACGCGGCCATCAGTTGGTGGGGCAACTGTAGGAACTTGTGTATATAAAAGGACACGCCTTTCAAGTGGCATAGTTGTCTCAAGTGATATTAACAGCAACAGGAACAGATAATTGAAATGTATTGAAAGGATTTTTGGTGTATTTCAATAAGAATTGGATATAAATGGCTTCACTCCCGCATCAGCCTACGTATGAGTCAAACTGGAACTACCCAGACAGCCGGTGCGCGAAATAAGGGAGGTAATTTTATAGGACAACTCTGTATATAGTCCTCCATTGTAAACAATCTGTCATTTTACGCTCTACGTTGCATTTATACAAGAGCGAGCAGGTGTGCAATCTTAAACTCTATACAACCATTCTATCTCGACAGTTAGGCCATCTCATCATCAGCAAGATTACCGTAGACCTTAATTGCCCCCCATGGTTTCCAAATACTCTAACTGCTCTAATCCCCCACCCACTTGTTTTCACGGTAAGAGCTACCACTTGTGTTTATATAGTGACTCGCTAGACTGGGTTATCGATTAAACTCCCCACATCATGCTTAGGTATGTTGAGCATCACAGACCGTCAAATTGTGTAATATGCAGTCCCTATCAGAATGATAGTATGACACTGTGTATCTCTCTTATCTAAACACACACAGATTGTATTTTGGACATGCCCGACGGGCTGCAACTTTGTAAAATCAGACGGCATGAAGCTGATTTTGACACGCCCCAGTCTTGGAGCCCTGGTGTACCGCCTCAAAATGTAAAGGTGTTGTTAAAATTATAGATTGCTTGTTATTGTATTGAACGTTATTTCACAACAAACATTGTGGCTGCTTTCTTTATACATTTACACGTTTGTATCTATATATCCATCTCTATTCATGACAATAGAATATAACTACTTTCTCAGTGTTTGTAAGTCTTTTCTCACAGTTGAACTAATCATGTATCATTGTATATAAATTCAAATGAATGTATTATATCCATCATATAAGCAGGAGCACGCTTAATTGTGTTCAGGCTATCTAAATCTGTATTATAACATTATTCCTATATCCCAATATAATGTCAAATGCTTTTGTTTCTTGCGATAATAGTTGTTTTGCTGTTTTTCATTCAGATTGTATATAATTTAGACACGGAAGCAGTCCTTCACTAACTTAACTACATGTAGTTTATGTGGAAATTGCAGTTGTCATGGTACTTTATGACTTTGAACACTGTATGCCGTTATATATGTGTATTCTTATAAAATAAGCATTGCCAATATTTAATAAAGATTCCCATTTAAATAAAGTCTGTATTGTTATTATTATTACTGTGTGTGTAACGTAAAGACCTCCTGTGCTATCTAAGACCAAAATACAGGCTGATAAAAGCTCAGACAGGTGCTTCCCGCGGGTACCTCGCACATGAATATGCACATCAGTGCCAATATGAATGATTTGTAATTTTGTATAAGCTGTCATTTCTTGTTTCGATATTGTTGTAAAACTAATAAAATAAATCTAATATAAATCAAGTTTAATAAAAAAAAATGTTAATGGAAGTTTTTTTCCCTCCCAAATCGAAATGATTGCATGTACATCTAATAAGCTAAATTCATATATTTCCTTAATACTCACAAACAAACTGCTAGCGCATGATACAAACTTGGGTTGCCTGCGTCAAAGTCCACCGTACAAACCACTGTTCTATCGCGACTGACAGTAAAGATGCTGAAACAATGGTTGTACTTAACGCTAAGTCAGACGAGATGACGGTAACAGTAACAGTAACAAACATTTAAAACGGTTCTTTCTTAAATTTCTTGAAAGATACTCATGTGTGTAACCGAAAAATAAAACACCCCAAATAAAAGTTGAAACCATCTAGTTTGTAATTCTCAAAAATATCCAATGCAACAACGAACAGTTCCGTCTATATTCAGCTATTTTGTAAACTGCATACATTCTTGGAAAAACATGTTTGTTTTATGTTGAAAAGACTGGATTTTATTGCATAAGGGTAAATGTTTCAAAGTCAACTCTGAGTGTCATAGGCACATAATTTATTTAACCGACACAGTTTACAATATTCAAACATAGTTTTTATCTGTGTCAACGCTTATACTGCTAACAATAATAGGCATTCAGTAGTGAACCATTTTGTAGTAAACAGTATTTGACAGCCACGAAAACACATTACAAATAGATATTTCAGAATATTCGGAGTGGTAGTTTCTTTGTTATTTAATTACAACCCGTTTGTGTAAAAATTACTTACAATCGTTTTTTTTATTCTTCTTTCATTGCTTGTTTTCATTACCTTTGAATGCTCTTTTCTCTTTAACACTTCACCGACAAAAATACTCATTGATTTGGGCTAAAACATTATCAAAGTTCGGCCAATAAATCGATTGCCTCACGTCGGTTATCTCCCTTTACACTGTTTGTGAGCGTTTTGTTGTTATTTTGCCCTGAACTGTATCCTTGATTATGTTATAATATTTTTATCTTCTTGATCAACCCGCTCATTTGATAATTGTTTCATGTGTGTGGCTAGAGTATTCAACATCCATTCATCTATTCACCCAAGATCTTCTGTCAAACGATACATCTATCTTACAATTTGTTTATTTATTCATAGATAGATAGATATGGTAGTGCTAAGTTGAGAAGTTGCAGGCTTAAGTGGTTGCTGTTTTTTTCGCAGAGAAAAATTAAATCAGCAATTCCTTTGATATTTGAAACTAGGAAGAAACTATACATGAAGCAAATTTGCAGTTTACAAGTTGCATGACGTGTTCGCTCTTTGGCTGCATTTTATTGACAGTAACTTGATAGTATTACTACTCATTTGTAACGCATTTGAGTACAAAAAGCTAGGAAATGTCTGGTCACTCAAAATTGTTAATTACGTGTGGATATTTAATTTTAGCGATATGATGAATACGAAATGTGTGAATGGTATGTAACACAGTGCCTTAAAGGGTGTGGCTTGGATTAGTTTAAGATATTTACTTCTTTAACATAGCCTGCCTGTCAGATATTACCTTATTGAATTGTAAATTAAACTTGTCTGTATGTTTACATTTTCCCCCGGACGATCCAGAACCGAGAGGAATTTATAAGCAAAAAAATAACGTACACATAATTTACATATTTCTGGTCACATGACTAGATACGGTGCATTATAATGACAGTTATCAGTTGGACCTAGCCGTTAAATATGAAGACTAGAGAACAGATTGGATTTCAGAGTGTAAATTCGAATAATGTGAACGTTTGGTATATTTAGATTCAATAAACAAAACTGGCTTGTATCAGTCTATTCCCACTGACTCTGAGACGGTTTTGTGAATCTTCACAACTGACAGAATCCAAAATGGCCGCGACAACTGCTTTGAGACTGAGTGAGCCTATCGGTTGTACATCAACAGATACTAGTATAGACAGTGTGGATGTATTTAGGGATGTTACTGGACCCATACGGACAGACCCTTGGCCATCAGATCCTCCTAGTACACCACCGACACCCAGTACTCCTACCTACGCCAAAAACAGACTCAGTGCTTGTCAACAAAGGTTCAAATTGATACATGAGGGTGATATACAAGCATGTAGACTAAATCACACAAGAACGATAGTCAGTAAGATAATGAATTCCAAATATTTACGTCGATGGGAAAGTCATCATATCATTCTGGGTCAGAACGAGATACACTCTTCAGTGGTAAGTATGCAGGATGTGTGTCCAGTGTAAATAACCAAACTGTTGTTTTCTTTCAATGTAGAATATTCAGTTCCAAGACTAGTCTAGTGGTCGGAATGTAATTAGGAATTGTCAAAGCATGTTCTGCAAATAAAGTTATCAATTTGATATAAACAATTTACCATAAAATACCCATGCTTTATAAACTAAGGTGATACAAAGAAGTGTAGGTACAGTGGCCTACTTTCTAGTCAGAATCAGGTCAATAATACATGTACATTATAAATGGCACTGCAAAGGATCTGTATTGTAACCTGAAAGAGTAATGTATGGTTAGGACAGCATTGACAGCTTACAATAAGCATCAAAGATCTTGATGACCCAGTTTAGTTCAAGTAAACATAAACTTTTTCCGAATTTTACACGCCTTATTGCTATTAAATATTCATTTGTGTATTCCCACTGGGCTGCTCAAATTGTCTTTGCTACTTTACCAGTAGAGATCAATTAAAAACGGAGCTCAGAATATATCCATGTCAACACAAAATAAGCATACTTATTTGTTATCAAACATCCTACTTTGTGTATACAAACTGCAAGAGGCGTTAATTAAGCAAGAAAGTGAGCTTGCAGCTTAGCAGTCCCTAGATAGTATAGTGCTCGGTCAGAGCGATCACTACTATTTAGGGACCGCTACACTGCTGTTTGTCAAACTGGCACAGTGGTTACACTTTTACCTCTCACTGCTGCAACTAACTGTGGCATGTGAGATGGTCATATGGTCACTAGGTCGGACATGTGTTTTCTTCCCACACAAACTCTAATTCTGACTATGTATAAGCTGTATAATTTGTTTTGTAATCGTTGTAAAATAAGTAAAGTTTAAATTTGTATGGTACTGATTCATTTGTTATACTATTAATTAAGTTATAGACTGTTTTTGTTTATACTTTATAGACTCTTTTGAGTTATCAACACATAAGTTTGTATTATGTTGTAACATCTTCCTAAAAACATGAACTTATATAATCTACTAGATAATCTAGTCAAGTACTAGTAGGCACACAGAGAAAAATAATATGCCCTGAATTAAGGATGTTATAAAATCAATCTTTGAAATACACAAGAAGTGTATCAACGATTTGTTCAGCTTATTTTCCTCCTAAACTAGTATACATTCACTGCTATATGCTACAATATCCTCCTCTTTGAACAGGACACACAGATCTGTACAAAATCAAAATTCAACCAAATGTAATAAGTAATAAGGGTTTGTGAAGTCTGTGAATCATAATTTGTGTGGGTAGTTCTATTAAGCTTACAACAACAAATGAACAATGTCAAACTGTTTCTTTTTTAAAATTAGTTTTGTTCTCTTATTGATATAATTGTAGTATTGATTGATGGAAAACACAAACTATCTTTCGAACTTTTCCCCCCTGTTTGTTTTAAATATTTAAGCAGCATTTTCGTATAAGATAATAGAGTGATATATGATTTTGAACCTTTTCTGTTCCTCTGCTACTCATTTAGTTTTTAACCAAATCTTGCAGGATGATCAAACTCTTTTTTGAGAGTTTGTCAACTGCTCCTTGTTACAATCAAAGCATCAGCAATATCCTTCTCTTTTAGTTGAACAATAAGTCTTATTTTTAATAAATAAGCACAATAGTTGTTGTATTTATAAGCAATATAACTGAGGCATTTTGAAACTGTAGAAAAAAGCAACAATTACACTTAAAAGCATTCAAAACTGTAGAAAAAATATTTTCACAACATAAAACATTTATATGTTGTGACGCTGTCTGTGATGTTTGCATTGTTGTTATTGAATTATTTTATTTTGGTTTTGATGATATTTAACGAGGGGGCTTATTTGACATTTACCTCAATCTTCCATAAGGCCCTCAATTTATTTTAGTTTGATTGTGAAATCATCCTCAAATCCGTTCCTGGAATCAACCAGTCCTAAGCAATAAGGGTAAAGTTTCTTGCTCAAGGAAACAACAGGGTCCTTTGATGGGGCTCTGACCCACGACCTCCACATTACATTATTGCGCCACGCAAGTTATAAAAGCAAACTCTGTTACATCTGTTTGAAAAATGTGCATGCTACATTTGTTATACGTAAATGGCAAGCGTGAGTGCATCATTGATACGACTTAATGGATGCACAGTAACATTGTTTTCAACGTTGCTTTTATAGTTTAAAGTGATTTTCCCCATAAAAGTTCACAAAATTTAATGGAAGCCTTTAGTTTTAAATCAGTTGTGAGGAGAAGAATATCTGATCTGAGGGGAAGCCTGGGAAGTTCATGTTACATATCAGATCACATACAAGGACAAGGTTGCACCATATCTGTTATGTATGACTAAAATGTAATGCATGTGCTGAGATTTTATCACACTTTTAGTTTGTACAACTGCGCGACCTTCATTGAATCTTGTCATTCAATTATCAATACTTATTAAAAGTTGAAGTCTTAATGGCAGAACAGTAGTTGTTATGTTGATACTCATTTTATTTAACCTGTTGTTTGTGCGTTTGAGATTGTGCATTAGCGTAGACTTCTTTCTTGTGTCCAGACTATTTGAGAAATAATGGAAACATTATTGGATGTTAGTACAAGTTGTTGAATGTTTGTTATTGTTACTTCATGATACAAGGTCTTTCCTGTATAGGTATTTTCAAATAAAGTCTTGTCCAAATTATAATCTTTAAATCGCAGAAAAGATGGTCTTCCACAATTAAATCACTAGGTACCTATGCCACAACTACTGACCAGTTTTTATCCAGTAAAAAGGCTTTGATATTATCACGGACCTATAAACCATGGATTGGCAACTGCCTTCTAAAGCTATAGAGTTACTCTGAATGCTCGCAAGACGCGAGGTTTGACTCCGAGAACTTTCTTTTGAGTGCATCCACCATTTTGTTTTACTGTGTTTCAATCGATAAAGATAAAAAAAAATCCACTGGGACTATTGGCCAATAAACATCAGATACATATTTTTCAGTTGTTATTTACACTTGTCACTAAATGTGTGCTGCAATCATAGCATATATTCCCTTCATAATTGTTATCAACAAAAACATCTTAAACAGAAGGGCCGCTGCTGTGAAGTATGACCATACAGCCAGTAGTGGCGGTTTATGGCCTCTACCCGGTCAAAGATAACATCAGCAAACTCTCACCCCGTTGATTTGATGACACTAATTTTATTTAGAGGGTGTGTTTGGTCATGTATAATCTCCTAACTCCACTGGCACGTGTCTGTTTGTCAAAACATTGCACAACTAAAACAACAACTATGTACAGGTCATTGCGTATCCAGGGGAACGGGATCTAACCAACATATTTAGACCAAATACAGAAATTAACGGAAATAATAGACTTTAGCCTATCGATACATTGACGGAAATCCACGATACTTACCGAGTGGAATCTCCAGATACTTACTGTGTGCGCGCTAAGGATGCTGGGTAAAATTTTATTCGTTAACGTTTTACCGATATCGGGGAGTTGCCAATCCTTGGTTTATATAATTAAGGTCCGTGATATTATGCAAAAAAACAGTTCAACTAAACAAATCTTAGACCAATGAAATGTTATAAAATTAGTGACTTCTAACCTTGAAATTCATCCGATACTAAAAAAATTCTAGCTGGTGGTTGTTGTTGGCAAGAAGTCTTTAAGAATCATTGAAAGAATGCATTCTAGTGTAAAATGTTGGCAAATTGAAAAATCAAGAAGTTCATGTCAATATTGTTCTGTGAGTTAACATGTGCAGGTAGAATTGGCACGCTTTGAGGAAATATATGTATACATAACAACAAGTACCAGTATAAGTGTATTTACATGGGAAGTTTTACAGGTGAAGAGGAAATTTTAAGTGGTTTGATGATTGCACATGGTGATATGTTGTATATAGATTGTGTATACAATGTACTGAAGAAGATTCATTCAATGTTTGCTAGCATATGCAGAAGATATGCATCGACATTAAGGTTGATATACAGAGGTGTTCAATATTTATTACAGGATAGACTATGATACTGTTAGATAATTTCTGGCTCTTAATGTTGCATGACTGATTTATGTAAGTAAACTATTTGTTCTGGGTTTAGGGAAGACTCACCACTCTCTCTTTTCAAGTATCAATAGTTTAACAAGAGGCTTTAAGAGGCAAGGAAGTTTAAATTATTATGATATACGTAGATATTAATTTTAGTAAATACAGTCCACACAGCGCGGATTTTACGTTTTCCGCAATTTTTATCTTGCGCGGACAATCGCGGGGGACAGCAAGCAAACGGTCGCGGCGATCGTCCGCTAAGCCCTCCGCGAGACGGACAGTAGGGGGGCAGTCGCAGTGGCAGATTTTCGTATGGTTGCATATATAAGACCCACTCTGTCCCCATAATGTTAGTCTCAAGTTCAATGTGTGTCTTCTCCATGATACTGAAATATAGAACCCTATATACCATGTCTAAAATGTCCTTAAATCGAGAGAAATTGCTCACGAGTCACGTCAATATGTCCACTATCTTGTTTATTATGTAATGGTGAAATTATTACTAGGGGAAGTAACTGCGTACATATTGTATTGCAGTTTATGATATAACAGTTGTAAAAATAGTGTTTAATACTTATTTTGATTAATGATTAATATTTGCTTACAAAACATGATTGAATTGTCTGTTTATTTGTTTGCCCATACAACCCTAAATGGTCCATAGACGATGCTCCCGTCAAATACATCATGGGGAGGCTGTGTCTATTGTTCGTCAGTAAACACGTGTCAGTTACTTTATTGTTTGTCAATAAACAAAGTGTCAGTTGGTCTTTTGTTTGTCAGTTTATAATAGACATGTTGTTCGCACGCTGAAATGTACATTGGTATAGACAGTCATTTGATTGATTTGTGTTTTTGTTGCATTATTTGTTATCAAATAAAACATGATTAGGGTTTTGGTAGCCAAACCAGAACTACTGATATCTTGTCACCCGAACTAGCGGCAATCCATCGTGCTTTTCCCCGCGGACCACCACGATAGCACCCCGTGAGATGAGAATCGCTGGCCATGGGGTTGAGTGGACAGAGAGTGGCTGTCCGCGCTCATGAAAAATCGCGGGGTCGGGGGGGACATTGTAAAATCCACGCTGTGTGGATTGTACATGTAGTGAATTTTGTGACCAATTATGGGTGCTATTACTGTTGCCAGTTGTCATGATATGTTATAGTGTCTACAGATTTCCAATGGTTTAAAATGGTTGATGTATTTGTGTCTTCTTTCACACATTGCTAGTATATTGTTAAGGCCATAGGGAGGCTACCATTGTCAATGTTAAACTTAAAAAGCTCAAACTCTTGAGGGATTCTGCAATCTGTAAAAAGCATTAAAGATTTAAATTGAAGTACCAACATAAAAGTGTCTCCATTTAAAGAGTGGTTCTACAATATCATTTCAATACAATTTGTGCCTCTTAAATGTGATTTCAACATTTTTTTTTAATAAACAGTCGTCTGAAATTTAAAGAACATAAAGTGAGTTAATGCAATAGTGTCATAGCTTATGTTGAAACAAGAACAGGTTTTAAGTAACACAGGTGCGTCCACTATACTTCTAATAAGGGTTGTTTGTCTCTGTTCTATTTTGGTAGATCACCCTCAACTCCCCATATAGTGACTGCATCACCCCCCCCCCCCCATATGTACTCGTTTTTATAGATAAACAC
>ENA-OREC01001482-OREC01001482.1-marine-metagenome-genome-assembly--contig:-NODE-1482-length-11958-cov-14.109082_pt1 | contig 11958 bp, 6 predicted proteins | sample MGYA00248626_ERZ508543 | MGnify/ENA primary metagenome ERZ508543 (study PRJEB26211, sample SAMN05518279) | marine metagenome | isolation source: Puget Sound, Washington, USA | host: Bankia setacea... | reverse complement strand
TCTACACTCTTTCCCCCACAACACAAACATTAACTAAATTAATTAATAAATAAAAGAAGAATACGAAAACAACAACGAAAAACAACATAAAACACCCCACTATTCATTTCGGCTTTGTAAAACTTTTGAATGATTTTCGGTCAGCGATTTTGATTCATTTTCATTTTTCATTTCAGCCAAAGGATGTTTGAGAAATATGTAAACACATGTATCAATACAGGAAGAAAAAACCCAACACAGAGGAAACACACCTGAATATTGCAGAACTACTGGAGAAAAAATAACACAAACATTTTATTAGATAGGTTTCCAGAAAACTCATAATCTTTGTTCTCAGGGTACACTGGCCTTTCAGAGATTGTAACACGATTATATTTCAAGTGATAAATGCAAACCGGTTCTATTCGATTCTATATTCGATATCACTTACAGCCATTTCGCTTTTACCCATCGAGTTTTGATAACTTTACTCCCACACTGCAACAACAAACTCTGAGAAAACCATACTCTAATTGTATAAATGCAGTTGCAGCCAGAGCATGATGCACGGGCCGCTATGTTAATTCCATGCTAGACAGCGGCTTTATTAAACCAGGGTTCGCGCAATCCTTTCTTATATATTAAATAGCGTTACAAAATAAATTGCTGCCAGAACGCCGAGTGCTTGCGTTATCTAAACTTATCCTTCATTAAAATCACAACATCGGGAAAAATTAAAATGAAAATAAATTAAAACGGCAAACGGTTTCATCTGAAATTTGGAGTAGATACCGGCAATTTGGGTGGTACCGGGATATACCAAAAGACAGTATCGGTACATCCTACTATATTAAAGGGTTTATCATTGAAAGATAACACGCCATTTTGATGTTAATGATACTCTAGATCGCGGGACCCAGCTGAGAAGTCGAGAGGATTTCTGCAATAGAGACATATCTCCAAAAATCATAATTAAATACATATAATAAAACACAATGCATTGTTTTTATTAAACATATAAATGCTAGATATTGTCTTTCGATTCGGCTAAAGTACGTTTTGAGATAATTCCCTATGTTAAAAATGGGAGATACGTTGGCACTATTTTGAAAAAGTTTAGGGCTTTTCAACAAGTTCCTGACGTTCATCCGAGAAAAAACTACGATCGAAGATATGACTGGAGCACATATAATTTTAACGACAAAGGAAACATATGTGCAAATGTGATCAAACGCAAATGTGGCGATGTAACAGATTAAGGTTAATACTACCCCTGTGTACTTATTCGCTCGAGAAATTGACTGTTTCAGAGTTAAAATTGGCTGAGAAATCATCTTAACAGGGATATCTATTGTAGTGCTTTGTTTACTCATATTCACACACTTTGTACTTTTAGCATTGTATAGCTCGAACAAATTGACATGAACCTTTTGAATACATTACGCGGAATGATAACATGTAAAAATAAATGTACTTATATTGGCTTTCGTGCTTTACAAAGAATTGTTTTAGTCACAGTCTGGGTATAAAACGTTCATACTACATGTATTATCGATTTTATTTAACCCTGTAGTTAACTCGGTGTCAGGTAAACACCACCCCGCTATACAACCTCATCACATTTGTACGGTAAACGAATACTATACAAACTAGAAAAAAATGCAACAATAACTGTTCTGCAATGAAACACAATAGACATGCTCGATTCTTTAGGTTTCGATATTTCCCTAAAGTACACCACACGTGTATAAAGTCATGTGAAATATCTGTCTTGGACTTTTGCAGGGTTGCTATAGACCTAATCTTTACTATTATGTTATCCCCTGTAGCTTTCATGCTTCCATAATAACACGCTTCACCGTCAAAAGAACAATAGTTGTATATTTTTCGAGGAATGTTTTCAAACAGTTTTAGAGGTTAGTGTATAGAGTTCTTGACTTTTGGTACATCAATCTTGAACACTAATCAGACAGTAAAAGAATAGTTTAAACTGATAAACAAGATCATAAAAGACGAAGAGTCGTCATGAAAACGTAACAATACCAACAGTGATAAACCGGATCGTAGAAATAAAAAAAGAGATAACTATAAATTCTAACCCCAACACCCCAAAAACTCAACATTTTCAACTTAACACTAATTCAGTTATTCTAAATTTAGAAAAAAATAGAAACAAGGAAAAAGGAACAATACAATTCTTGTTTACTATGTTAACGGTTATCAAGTGAACACATACAGCACATGTTTATATTATACTTGCAATAAAATAAACATTATTGTTGAATAAGTACAACAGATATGATTTAAGTCACATGCTTCACACATATATAGTAAATAATATTCAGACATTCGGGTCAAAGAAAGTCGTTTAGCTGTGCACTGTGCAACCATTTTCTAATCATAATCGAACAATTAATCTCTCTTTCAAATTAAAACACTCAATAAACATTATCTCTCTCTAATTATTTTTCACTCTGTCTCTCGAAATGAATCGTGAACGCATCTGTAAGCAAGTCGTTGTATTTCACATGTCATAGTTAACGTTTGAAGCCTGTCAACCAGTGTTTTGATGTTCGACCTGGGAGCATACGGTTGTCATGTAGTCAAGTGCCAACGGAATTCTGTTTCCTACTCCTCTATATCAAACCCTGTCGACAAGATATCGCCCTGTTTTTTTCCTTCTATTGATTACATAGCTTCCCGGAAATAAATTAAAAGGCCAGTACGACAACAACAGCAAGCAGGCGAAACACCTTCGATTTGGGATGTGACAAAACGTCGACAACAATAGCCGTTCCTTTTTGAAGTGATAAACGTCGACTATAGCCGCAAAAGGCAAACACGTGAAACTTTGGATGTAAAGAACTGTCAACAACAACAGAAACACGATACACGTTGTTGTTCAGAGAATTATCGACAACAGCAACACAAGGCAAACACGTCATAAGTTGGATGTAAAGAAACGTCGACAAAAACAGCAAAGGCAAACGTTTCAGACTTCATAAAAAAACCCAAGAATATTAAAATGCATCCTATATCAGAAAGTTCAAGAACAAACTTAATATTTCAAATCAAGGAAGAGTACTCTTGCATGACATAGAAAATGAAGTTTTTGAACATCTAACCCTGAAATAATATAGCATTCTGTGAAGAGAATAATGACACTAACGAAGTTTGCACTAACGGCATAAACTGTCTACCACGCCCCATCATTAATTTAATGTTTTCATTTTAAAGATTTAGTAACACTTACTAACTTATCTCGCTAAAACGGTGCTAATATTAATGTAGGAAACTTAATTGATTATAAAACGTTATCAACTCATCACACGCTGTACGTTTATTGTTTCCATCAGCCAGAAGTTATGCATGCCACGTGATTTGGCTTTTAATCGAAAGAACCAATCAAAGCAAGTACACTAGAAACAACCCAAAGGGCGATACGTTTGAGACATCGACCCGGCTACACACACATTACAAATGTCGTAGAAATAACTTCGATTCTGTATGTATAATGTAAGTGTAAAGTTAACATATAGATGTGAATATTCGCTTTATTTCAAACACCATAAATGAAAAAGTCTAACGTGCAGACAACGAGACATAATTTAGAAGCAGACTATTATGTTACACCACGTGGGTTTGTAGTTATAAGAAAATCGATTAGGTTAACTGTCTCAGACGTCACAATTTCTCAGAAATCCGAATAATGCATACACCATTGTTGAAAATACAAAGTACATATTTATCCATTCTTTTATCGATTTAAGGTCATGTTCAGGGATAAAGAAGACCCTTGCATACAGACAAAGACTTTACACGTGTTATAATCTTCAAACGTTGGTGATATTAACGAAACTATTATTGGTGTGTCAAAGCAGCCGCGGAATCTTTTGAAAATCTGTGTTTGTTATTCAGAAGCATATTCCTCCCTATCGGTATTCACACTGTGTTTTCATTTTTTATCACAATGTCCAACGACTTTCAATTATGGTCTTGTACTTGACGGGCAGCCCAACACTATATATCACATGGACATGCGCATTAACCAATATATCACGTGGTCTTTGGCCCAAGAGGACAACAATGAAGCAAGTATTTTGCTTAACAAGTCACATAGATATTTATTTTAATGGCTTATGGAGATGAGGTGAGAAATACAATCACAGTTCAAAACAGGTCTGAAATTTAAAACGAATTTATATTAACTGTATCGCCGGATTTTTATGAATGCGTATGATAATTTGCTACAGTATTTGTGAAAACATATTTGTCTTGTATAAGGTAAAGATAACACAACTGTTCAAGGATAAGACATCATGTATTCAAACATTGCTTTTCTCAGCTTCTTTGTTCGTCTTTGTTCGCCCCAAAATGATTTACCATACATAGATTTTTCACATTTTCTTTTCAAATCAAAATAAAGATGTTGAACATATATATGCGCATGTGACATAAACTTGTCATTGAGAAACCTGTTCTTTAAGATTAATACCAAAATAAAGAAAACTTTTTTCCACGGACACAAACTCTCCCATGTTACAGTATATCTACTTTTAAGTATACAATAGTACATTTTAACTGCTTAATAATTTATCATTGTCTGTGAGTTCAACCTTTCCCTGTCATTTGCAAGTTCAAACTCTGAATCTATGCATGTTGTTAATAATTAGTCTGGTGCCACATACTATAGATGAACACCTACGTATGTTACTATGAGATATCATTTCCGTAAAGTTAATTTAACCATTTCACTGCTTTTACTTGAATACAGGGTTGTTATTGCAATTATGGCTCCCTAACTATATCACGTGATGTGCACATTTGTCGAACCAGGTTTTAAATAGGGGATACAGTACATTGTCATATTGTCTTACTTTCACCGTATAATAAACATGTCAGTAAAATAATACATTCGCACAATGATACAGATATATGTACAAAGCTGTAGATTATACTTAACTCATAGCTGGCAATATGGTATGAAATATAACAACTGTTGTACATTTTGTTTTATTTCTTGATACAGAAACTGTACCAAGCGTTATACAACTCAATATCTTGTTCAAAACGACGATTGCATGTTTGTTAGTTTTTTTTAATGTTGGATAGACAAAAAAATGTTGTTTTTTATTGAGTTTTAGTATTTATTTCTCATTCAGACAGTTTTAGATATATCCATCTGTTTTTGTCAGCCTTGTGTTAGATGGTAATCGAATATGTGATTGCTATATGAAGGTAGCAATGGTTAAAATGAAAGTGAATATACATGGTACAATGCTAGAGATATTGTTATGAGCGTATAGTTACATTATTTGAGTAGATCCCTAGGTGCAAATGGATCATCTTCCAGTGTCAGGAACTCACTTTTCGTCTCTAATTTGTTTGTGCATGTAACCTGAGCTAGCACCTATAAACAGTCCTTATCATAGCGCTTTTTTAAACGAACACATTCATTTATCAGTGATTTTGAACTCGAATATTACGACCTAAACAAGACATATATGCAAAAGAAATCGTTATAAGCAAAATTCGTAATAAACGTATCCATACGCGAATTCTTGAATTGATTCGTTAAGTCGAAGGATTCGCTATAACAAGATTCGTTTGAAGCAAGTGTAACACGCCTTATCACAGTATTTATAGCAGAATATATAATATTAGAATAATACATTAGGCTAAATGTGTCATATCTTTTTCTTTGTATATATTACCATTCTGATTTCTAAATGGGTGCTGGTATTAAATGCGTTTGGATAGAAGCAAAAATCAACCTTCGATGTTATGAATTCTTATTTAGACATACTGTTGCTGATTGGCTTAGGTTTGTTCTGTAATTGTATTTTTTGCTTTAAATATGGAGATTTTCTTGACACATGTTGCATTGAAAAGAAGATGGATTTTACAAGTTGGCATGGCAGAGATTAAAACCATGTTAAAACAATTGTCCTTCAGTTCTTTCATACTAAAGGACACAAAAAACAGGAATACAAATTCGTTATCACAAATCCAAATGAAAGAAATTAATATATATTTTTCATTTCCCATTTACCAACTGGATGATTTAACGAATTTATGTTGGTAAATCTGGAATTATTTGACAGTGAAAATAATGCCGAATTAAAACGGTTGGTTTTACGGAAAAATGGTTGGTTGTTCTGTAACGTGAAACAAAAGATATGTCTCTGCTAAGATGGTGTTTAAAATTAACCTGCTTAAAGTTCGAGGTATATATCAAACGGGAAGTGTACTATTTAGTTTATTTCTCGTTCCACAAAGCCGTGTTCAACTAATGGTACGTGGAGTTCTGTATATAGCGGCTCATTCTCATTAACCACGTTGTCAGGAGTTTGCATGTGAAACAAGTATTATAAATTTTGTTTTAATTTGACAGTGAGACTCACATAACATAACACATTTGTAGGGTTGTGACGAGGGGTGACAGATACGTGCTGATGGGTGGGTGGGGAGGTTGTAAAAGTTAGTGATTTACTTGCACCGGAACATAGTATGTGCACAAACTATTTACTCCAACATGTTTAAAGGGGAAGTATAAGAACTTTTGATACAATTATAACATATTGTAGTGTTAAATTAAAGAGATAGTCCAAATTGTTTAGGGTTAACAACGATTTCTATCGAATGGTATGGTCATGGTATTCCTTACGTTCAGCTAATAGGCGACTCCTTTTGATAGAACGTGCCAATACATAAGTAACATTGAATACGAGTTGTGTAATGGATTGGCTATGTAATATGTACTGTTTACAGACACTCTTAATTCGTAAACACGTGGATGAGTAATGGTGAAGAGTCTTGTATTGGCGTTGTCTTCTTTAAACGTTTATTAGTTTAACCGTCTCTAATAATGATGAAACTATTGTTTTGTTGACCAAACACAAGTATTCCAAATGTCTCACTGTTCAATATCACAGGTCTAAAACATGAAAAAAAGATTTCACGGATGTTTCTTGTATTTAAAAGGCCATCGGTATAATGCAGGAAGTACACAAACGCAGCTTTAATCAGTGAAAGGCCTAGTTGTCCCTTTAAACACTCACAGTGACTGGTTGTTGTTTGATTTAGGGCGAGCGTAGAGAGCTAGGTCGTTTGTTCAAGGCAAAATGACTCCGGACGTACGACAAGAATGATTTCAAAGTGGCGTTGATGCCATAAAACAATGTCGTAACGGTGTGATACTGTGATTAAACGATGTCGACAGTTATTCAGGCTTCATAACACATTCGTGTCTTTTTCACTTTGCATCTTAACTATATAGGTGATAATTGTATTGTGTATTTTAAAATGGAAACGTTTTATAGTATTAGTAACAGGTTCGTGTGTTATTTTGAGTCTAATTATGTTACATTCTTTTTTCACTTCTATGGTATTTAATAAATTCAATATTAAATGATAAGACTAGTCTATGCGTGTTGTAAATCAGATATCGCACGATAAGAAGAGCAAACTCATCCTAACATTGATTTGGAATTACTGGTATACTATGAACTGTATCAAGTACTGTAACATGTATACAGTGTTGATATGATTTAATGTCATAAAAAGGATATGCTTCGAATGTCATCAATCTAATAATGAATCGCAATCTATTTATAGACTAGGGTGTGGTAAGGACAATGTAGTAAATCTCGATATAACACGGTGTTCTATGTTTGGCCTTTTTTACTCATTGTTGATAAAAGTATATCATGGAAACCATTACATGAACGTTCTATGCGATGCCTACAAAGATGGCAGAGTTCCAACTCCTTTATTATCTTCATGTAGCTTTTTTCATGTAGCTAATGTCTTCTTTTATTCTTTAATTTTAAATAAGCAAAGCCACATGGCCAAGTTAAATTCGTAAAAGAGGTCTCTATAGAACAATGGCCACGCCTCGGAAGAATAAGTATGTACGTTATATTCAACAACTGAAATATAGCATACACATAAATAGTGATCATTATTTGTTATTTCGATAAATTGTTCTTGTGGCTTAAAGCCAATCGTTGCTACTTAGCTTTCTGAAAAGGATCAGTATTGAATGAATGATATTGGAGACAAAAGCAACGTAACGTGTAGAATATATAATACCAAATATATTGCAAACTAATCAGTGACACGTTTTGTTTAAATGTATTGTACGTTAGTTGAATTCAAGAAAGTCATTGAATATGGACATTTATCGCACAGTGCCACGTCTGCTTCATTCTTGATTCGTTAACCACGTGACTTATTTAGAGTATTGTTTTCAAAATTACGAGTGCTAATAAATTTTAACAATTCATGTTTACGTTTCAAAGATCGTTGTTTGTAAACATTGATTATCCTCGGTGGATTTACAATGAAGACCAAGATATATGAGTTAATCCCCCACCCCCACAATTACTAACATACAGGATGTATATCACACCATTGAATATCTGATTTATCCAACTGTGTACAGGTATATTAAATGTTATTTTTTCCATACTCAAAGTTCTTTTTATTTATTAATTGGTAAATTAGTTATCTCAAACATATATGACACTATTTCATTGGGCCAGTTTTCTATTCGACTGCAGAGCATTTATCTGTGAATAAAGCGTATACAATTTCAGATAACAAACCTTAAATTAATTATTAAAGGGACAGGGTATGTTATGGCGATGTTTTATAGGTTTTATACAACAGTGGTGACTTCTAGAAATTAATTTTGAGTCATTGTAAGTGTACAAACGAGGAATATAGATGCATCGATAAGCTTGATTTATGGTCAATTCGCAGAAAGGTAACACGAATGACGTCATATTTATACATGTACAAACACGACGTTAACACGTAATTTAAAACAATAACATTTCACGTATACTAGAAGAAATCGAACAGAAACAAAAACTCAGATACGTTTCACACTCAAGAGTCACATAATGTTGTATTTTTATATTTAGACTAAAACATATGTATATTCTAATGCATATAAGTGGATGAATGTTATTGTTGTTGTTCTTGTTGTTATTTTTGTTGTTCTTGTTGTTTTTGTTGCTGTTCTCATTGTTTTGTTGTTGTTGTTATTGTTGTTTGCCATTACACGTTCAGAAACAAAAATCTTAACACCAACACAATATATTCATCTTTTGACTGTTGAAATAGATCTAAAACAAAATCACCTTATGTATCATCCGACTAACACGTTACAGACACTCATAGACACACATACAAGAAGTCAATATACAGAAGTGATTAAAATGCAAAAAAAGATAAATATAAGTACACGACGAAAATAGCACATACTGTACAATAAAAGCAGGCTTTGTAAACAATACAATAAACCTTGTGTATACCAAATCAAGTCTTATCGTACTATAAAACAACATATATTCTACACTAATAAAACGCTTGTTCTGCAATAAAATTACACATATTGTTTAATAAAATAACACCTAATGTACAATGAATTAAGACATGCAATATCAAGTCAAAACACAGCGATATATTTAATTTAGAAATCATACTAACACGTGTATTTGATTAGTGCTTTGCAAAACCCAAACAACACGTACTTTTAAATACAGTTGCCTGGAGAGCATTAACACCTGTATACGTATAAACATGTTGCATTGATTAAAGAATTCTTGGATTGCTATATGGTTTATTTGATATATAATTAAACTGTTTCGTTCTAATAAATGTTATTGCGATTCTGGTATGCAATTAAGAACCGAAAGAAGTTGATTCCAAGTGATGATTTTGCAATAATCTCTGCTTCAGACTTGCCTGGTTTTACTTTCGTTTTGACCATACTCATTGCTCGTAGAACTATGATGTGCTCAATGTTAACTTACCTCTTCAAAACACTTCATTAGTTATAGTCTTATATAGTGGTACATTGATATATTACTAGTATTTATGAGTTATCCTCCAACGGTGAATGTCAATTAACGATTGTATTAAAAAGTCTCCAGAACATGTTACGTTATGAATGACGTAACATATGACGTCTTAATTGTCATTTGAACATGACTCCACGAGAATACAGGGCGACGTTTCGAATGGAAATATATTATTTTTATTGTTGTTTAAAGCTATACTCCTTGTTATTGATTAAGTTGTATAGTTAATAAGGTTATAAAGTGAGTAAAAAATATACACGATACAAAAGGTTATATTTTATGGAACGGAGAGTTGAAAGGGTAGTTAAGCATGTGTGTTGTACTGATACCATTTGTCAAACCACAGCATTATGTCATCTTAAGCTAAATTAATGCGAAATTGAATATAAATGTAATAAAACCCGACATTGTAATTGTATGACTGTTAATTTGATAATTGTAATGCTGGATAGACGGTATTGTGTAACATTGCCCTCGTTCCAACCTACAGCGATCTGTCATATAACAAACTAACGCTACACAAAATATAATTCAACACCCCTTATAAATATATTCAAAATAACAATCTCAAATGAAGGGGATTGCATGTCGCCTTGTTTCCAATGGTACGTATTAAGTGTTACCAACAAAGGATATTGTCTTGTCCCTCATTGTTCATATAAATGCATATTGGGTAATTCTAGAACTGTTGCAATATATTAGGTAATCACCAACATCTAGTGCAACTTTTATTCAAATAGGGAAATATAAGAAATGAGAAAATATGAGAATAATGAAGAAACAAGTTATAAAAAGAATCAAGTTTTTGGTGGATACATATTACTCTTACTGTGATGAATGCTCAATTAAGAATTTGTCATGGACATCGCTTTGTACCATTTGTGTATTTAGAAAGATCATTAATCGTGAAGAGTGGTTAGTCGGATTGCAACATCACTCATTTTTACATTTTTTTTTGCTTTGTTCGACATTTCCACGTAACACCTTCTTTCGATCTTTGTTTGATCTGTAAATGACGTTAACAGGAGTTATATCAAATGTATGTGACTTAATTCAAACAACAACAACAACAACAACAACAACAACAACAACAACAACAACAACAATAACAACAACAACTACACTAACAACATCATCGTTAGTATCATCTGTATTAAAATTGTGATATCACGTAATCATCATCGTCATCAACAAGAACAGCAGCATCAGTAACGATATAAAGTCATTGTGAATAATTGCAATCATCATCATCAGCGATAATGATAACAACGACAATATATTAGCTTTCACACTAGAACAACAAGAAGAAGAAAATAATCATCAGCAGCAATGAACTTTCCTTATCAACTGACCATGTTTTAATGGTAGCAATACTAATGAAAACGACAACGATAGAGACTCATCAAAGTAAAACAACAAAGGCACAATAAAATAAAATCAACATAGACAGTTTTTTAAATGAACACACTACTGTTTCAGCTATAACAATGAATACATAAGAAATAGTGAAGCTTGCTTAATGAATTTTGATTTTTCTTCCCCTTTCAAATGGCTGCTTTCAAATTAATATTCTGGTCAAGCCGGACGTCAAATACCAATTGCACATTGTCCATATACAGCTACTAAATGTCACTGCATATACAAACTGAGAGAAAATTCGTTTTGTGCATGCGCCTAGGTTTTACTGGTGTTGAGTTTTAGCAAAGTCTACATTGACTGATGACTGATTTCAACAGAAATGAGAAATGAAAAGAAATGAATTTATTGTTAAGTTGTAGTTTCTGTTTGTATCGTGTTGTTACAGTAGTTGTTATAGTAACCCTTTCGAGTTTGTAGTTAGTTTGGTTTGTTTGTATTATTTTTAGATTGTTTTGTTTCTTGAAACTGCAGACTTGTTTTTAGTTGATGTTTGTCTTTTTGTTGTTGATGATTTGTTATTATATATCAACGTTCTGTCCCAGTTGCTTTATATAATTACATTTAGTTATACGTAACGTTGTTGTTATCTAATGTTGGGTTCATAGTTAGTGTTTTGTAGTTTACTGTTTTAGTTGTGTTATGCAGTTTACTGTTTTAGTTGTGTTATGCAGTTTACTGTTTTAGTTGT
>ENA-OREC01001481-OREC01001481.1-marine-metagenome-genome-assembly--contig:-NODE-1481-length-11959-cov-14.401195_pt1 | contig 11959 bp, 5 predicted proteins | sample MGYA00248626_ERZ508543 | MGnify/ENA primary metagenome ERZ508543 (study PRJEB26211, sample SAMN05518279) | marine metagenome | isolation source: Puget Sound, Washington, USA | host: Bankia setacea... | reverse complement strand
TGTATCACAGGAAAACACACTTCCATTTCCTGGAGGGACAAGACTTCCACAGTCTGAAAGAAACATACAAATCTGAGTGAATGTCTCAACAAATAGTTGTGCCAATGGATAACAATTCTGAGATGGTCAATGTTGGATTATCAGGAATGAATAACATAAAACAGTACATCAAACAGAAGGAAATTATCAGAATATACTTATTATATTGGTTAGATGGGTTATGAATAAACTGTGACACAATGTCTACAGAGTTCTACATGCATGTAGTATACATACCATAGATTGTACAGGTTGGTTCTGATCCATTCCAACTAGCACCAGCCTCACATACAAGTGTTGAATTACCAGTCATGTAGTAACCAAGGGAACAGGTAAATGTGGCAATAGACTGGTATATTGTTGCCGTGTAATTTAATACACCATTGACAGGATCTGTTAGATTGCCACAGTCTGGAGGAAAACAGAATAAGATTAATGGTGCAATTTGATTCAACAAGAAATGATAAATTCTTCATTTGTTCTAATGTGAAAGTCGGATACTTATAAATGTACATTTATAGTTACAAGTGAATATGGAGGTGAGAAATAAGTGTACTTACCAACAGGTTGACAAGTTGGTGCAATCCCAGACCATGTACCACCATCCTCACATACTCTGCTCACATTTCCATTCATATCAAATCCAGAATCACAGTTGTATATAGCATTTTGTAGATATGTTGTACCATTTACTGTAGATACTGTTCCATCTATTGGGGAAGTCAAATCTCCACAATCTGTATAACAAAGGACGCAGCCACAATTTTAAAAACATGCTGTTTTTTTAAACTAAAAATCTATATAAAGCTCTAAAACAAACTCTGTTAATCATGTCACCATATATATTTGATGATGTGATACCTTAGGGACAACAAGTCAACAATGAGAACAATTACCTTGAATAACACAGGTTGGTTCTGATGTGGTCCAGTTTCCATCAGCCTGACAGGAGGTTGTATTTGTCCCATTCATGTCATAGCCATCATTGCATACAAACACTGCACTAGAGTTATAGGTGGTTCCAGTGGAGGTCATCATCCCATTCTCTGATGTTGTCAAGCTTCCACAATCTGAGATAAATGCAACATTTGTACTAACTTTGCTTTGTTCTTTCTTTTTTTCCCCCATATACATTTTTATACTATTTTTTAACCAAAAATACAAAAACAATCCGAGATAAAAGATTGATTCTGTAGACACGACCTTTACTTCCATATACTGTGTAAGACTTGTCTGGTAACTTCAAACTAAATGTGCAGCCCACTTTGTTGTATCTTAGTGTCACAACATTCAATTAAGACTATAATTTATGTAATACTTGTATTTACCTCTAAATCTCACAATATGAAAGAAGGGTAGAAGATGAGAGTGGTTAATTAGAAACTGATATAACAGCCTATTTCAAGCAAAGCTATGACAGTTTAGCATTCAACCCTCGAAATACGAGAACCCGTGTTGGATGGTACAAATAGACACACCTGTTACTGCACATATGTAAACCACAACATCCCAGTTTCCATCTGCCTGACATGCTGATGTTGATGTGCCGCTGACGTATGTGTACCCTATAATGCATGAATACTCTGCCTCGGACTGGTATGTTGTGTTTGTATAGCTTACATCAGTTCCCTCTAGTGTGGACGGTGTGTTACAGTCTAAAAGGTACAAATAAGAAACCCACTTCAGTATTCAGTAAAGTTCTTATATGATACATTATAATACATTAGTCTTAGGTAAAGTTATTAGTAATAGACAGCTGGTGTCGTGACTTACTCGTAATTTGTCAATTTTGAGTTTTGAAACCCCACCAAAGGCTCCCGCTGATTTTTTTAGCAAGACACATTAATTCTATTGTTTAGAACCAGTAAGTTTCAGGAACAAATTTGTGTAATTTCACAATCAGACTAAAATGAATTGAAGGTGTTTTGGTAGATTGAAATCGATATGAAATTAATGCTGCCTCAATAAAAATAAAAACAAATTACACTGAAAACTATACAATGTCACATGATAAGTTTCTTGCATCCTGTACTCACCGACTGTAACACAGGTTGGTGCAGAGTCAGACCAGACTGGGTCGTTACATATTCGAATAAATAAACCCTGCAGACTATAACCAGGATCACATGAGTAGGATGCAAACCCGTTGTTCTCTGTGTTATACTCTAACTGTCCATTCAATGGTGTAACTAAATCTGGACAATTGGCTGAAAGAAAACATTCAAAGCACTGATGTATTTGTACAGCATTGTATAACCAATTATTATCAATTTTCCGTTACAAGTACTTAATACAAACAAATAAATCTTATTAAATACGAGTCTCCTTTGTTGTGTTCATGCTTTGGTGGTTTTCAATGTCAGGCAGTTTTTCATTAACAAGTTTTTTTATTGTATGGTAACATTTAAAGTTTAACCTTACTCCTGTAAAACAATCTTTTAAATTGAACTATTTTGTGAAAACTATAAATTGATTAATGTTTAAAGCCATGCAATATAAATTCATGCCCAAAACATTTTTATATCAAAGATAAACTTGAGCAATAACAAGGAATGAAATATTCAGGGCCATAGAAAAGATGTCACAGAGGAATATCTCAATAGACTAATGTACAAAATTATAATACAGACAGAAATCACAACTTGTTTTGTCAGAGAGGACAAATCTCGCAGTGGTTAGAGTTACTGACTTGTAATCTGTTGATGCTTGTCAGACGAGAGTTCAAGCCCATCAAAGGCTCCTGTTGCTTCATTGAGTAAGAATTTTTACCCACATTGTTTAGTAATAGTTAGTTCCAGAAACAGATTCGAGTGTGATTTACATGAGCAACCAGAGGGAAATGCGGATCCTGCATTAAAGCCGGATTTTTATATTTTTCTATTAATTTTTCAACACAAATGAATGTTTCTTAGTACAATGCAAACCCTTCCATTTGAAGGTAACAATGTCGCATGTCAGTGTAAAGGTATGTTAGACCAAAGCAACATAGTGTGTAAGTATGAAGTAAATTGGTCAACTAATGAAAAGGTTATAACTAAAAAACAAAAATCACTTTAACATAAATTGTTAAAGAACAATGCTGAATATCAAGGTCATCTGAAGGTCAAAGTCATGATGCTACATGTTGGAGAAAAAGACCTAAGCAACGATGTGTGTGAGAATGAAGTAAATCGGTTGAATAATGAAAAAGTTATTAGAGGAAAACAAAACTTTAACGGAAATTGTTAACAACGCCGGACGGCCCATCCGGACAGGTTTCAACAATCTATAAGCCAAAATTGTCTTTGAAAAATACGGCTAAAAATTGCTTGTTTCACAATCGGACTAAGTTAAATTAGTTTTAAACTAAATGTTTCCATCACATATTACACTTCCATGCATTAACAGTGTAAGTTTGGTTTTGGACATCTGTACTCTATAGCATTAATCAGGGTTGTGTATATGAATGTTTACAAAAGAATGGTGTAAGTTTATCTCAGAGGTTTAAAGAAATACAAACCTTGACTATTTTGAATCACTGCAAGCACCATTAACAGACACCATTGAACCTACAAGTAAAGAGGTACTCAGAGGTATATCTAGTGAGGTGGTGTTTAGTGCCAAGTGGTCACCTACAAGCAGGGGAGTAGCTAGGGATAAATCAATGTGTAAGCACCATTGGTCTAGGGGTCCCGGGGGCATGCTCCCTCGGAAAATGTTGACATCCTATATCGCCACAGCTGCATTTTGGGACATTTTAAAGCATACTTTGAAGGATTTTTTAAAAATATTTTGCAGCGTTTGCCATGATGAAAAGAATACATTTCTTTTTAAAGTAATGCAAACTCTCCACACAAAAATCTATAAGCCAAAGAAAAAAATGAAAACCATGTCTCTAAAGCATGCATTCTGACGGTATTTGAAACAGCAGAGAAATAGATAAAAACAATGTATCTAAAGCATTCATTCTGACAGTATTTGAAACGATTTAGAACTGTAGAGAAAAAGATGAAAACAATGTTTTAAAGCATTCATTGTGACGATAGTTTGGAATTTGGAACTGTAGGAAAAAATTGAAAACAATGAGGGTAAATGGTGCATTCTGACGGTATTTGAAACGATTTTGACATGCAGAGACAATTTTAAATAAAAGAACGCTTTCGCGTGCATTATGACACTATTTGAAACGGTATTTAAAACTGCAATAAGAAAAAGAGTACATGTTTTGACTTAATCAAAGTAAGAGTAAGGCCAACCTTCCCCTGGAAATGTGAAAATAAGGACAGTGTTGCATTTTGACGCTATTTTTTTGGTACAGCAGAGAAAAAATTGAAAGCAATGAATCTAAATGGTGCATTCTGCCGTTATTTTATACGATATTATCACTTGCAGAGAAAACTTTAAAAGCAATGAATCCAAATGGTGCATTCTGCCGTTATTTTATACGATATTATCACTTGCAGAGAAAACTTTAAAAGCAATGAATCCAAATGGTGCATTCTGCCGCTATTTTATACGATATTTTGACCTGCAGAGAAAATTTTAAAAGCAATGAATCCAAATGGTGCATTCTGCCGCTATTTTATACGATATTTTGACCTGCAGAGAAAACTTTAAAGCAATGAATCTAAATGGTGCGTTCTGCCGCTATTTTATACGATATTTTGAGCTGCAGAGAAAATTTTGAAAGCAGTGAAGCTAAATGGTGCATTCTGACGCTATTTGTGACCTATGATCCCCCTTTCATTTTTTATTGCAAAAATGGAATTTTTTCTCATTTTTTTAGATGAAGTGTAGGCCTGGGCCTACTGGGCCTATAGGAGCTATGCCGGTGACAAGGACAGCTAGCTCTGTTCTCAGGCTTCCTCCAAAACAAACATGAGCATCATTGCCAATGATTTTAACATTGTGACACAGAAGCCTCATTGTACAGTACTGGTTCATTCATGGGAATGATTCAACTGTGATTTTACAAACAAACACTGGGGGGCCTTATGACAGATGTCAGTCAGTCATAAGTCCGAGCCACATCAAAGGCTCCGTTGTTTCATTGAGCAAGAAACATTACCCTCATTGCTCAGTACTGGTTTGTTCCAGGAATGGATTCGAGCATGACTTACATAAGCAAAAACTGCTTGTTTCACATTCGAACTAAAATAAATTAATAAATCTAAACACTAAAACTCAATTAAAATTGCCAAATCGAATCTACTTAATAATTTCAAGAAGAGTAACGTTCTGAAACTAAATTAAAAACAATGAGTACGTAATTGTAGTTTAATAAATTCAAAGCTTAGCGCCAGTCTGAAAAAGGTTATTTATAGCAAAGTTCTGAATCCACCCCCAACTCCAAAGATCTTTTTGCCATTCAATAGTTCTGGATGAAACAGAACGTAATCAGTACATCTTCTTTGAACCAGTGCCAGACCTCTTAGTTGTTTTCTATTTGCTTGGCACAAACCTATCTGTGGCCCTAGTTCTTCAAAGAAAACCCTTCACATTTGAGCTATTTTTTTCTGTTTGGCAAATATGGGTTCTTCACATTTAGCTCCAAAACACGTAGCATGGTTCCGACATCAAACCTATGTCGAAACGTTCAGAGGCCGAAAAATCAGTTAAATTAATAGTTTTCGGCAAAGTGCATTAGTTATTTGGAAAGAACTGACAAAAAATCATCAATTTACACAACAATTCAACGTTGACATTTTTTAAAACATCTTTAGCAGCCTCTTAAACCAAAGACATTTCAGCCATCCTTGTATGCATATGGCTGCGCGCGCATATGCAAATGAGATGTTAGTGAGACTGGACAGATTTTTAGACGAAAATTTTAGTTTGATTATTTTCGTAAAACTATGCAGCAGTTTTTAAAGTGCTTTAAAGAAATAACTTTTAGGCTAAAATTATAGTATATAGTGACGAAATATACATTAAAAGAATATATTTGGTAAGTACAACAGTTTACTGACCTCAGTACAACCCCTAAAATAGATTCTAATATTTGACCTGTTTAACCTAGTACTCAAAATGGCTACAGTCATGCTGCATAGTGTAAACAATCCAATTTAATGCCGCTGTTCACTGAATTAGAATGTGAAAGTGATCATTTATGATAGTTTATTTGAGTTTGGTAGTGCTTAATTTGTACAAATTATGCATTAATTTGGTTTCACAATTCAACTGGCCTTGCTATGTGTTTTTTAACGTAAAAGTGAAGAACCTTGATTTGACACATCAAACGTTATCACAAATGCATGGTTTTCTATGAAGAACCATCTGTGACCCTTATCTTTTTTCATCAAAAGATCTGTACGTTGGTTATTCATACTTTTGTACAATTTTTTTCTGAGGACTTTTTCCTCCATCAATAGGTTGAGATAGCATAGATAGAACATTGAATAGAATATAGATCTAAGACTACCACTTGGGTCTGAGCGTGTTAACAATGGCAGTTTAGCACCTCTGAGCGAAACTCAGACAATGTTAATATTTCAACCAATAAATGTCTTAGTTGCCAATTTTCGGTTTCACACCTAGTTGTACTGTATTTACTAATTGAGCAAACGTTGATCACTCTAAATACTGACAAAAAATACCTGAAGAAAACGGTTCATGTCTTTCTTCTTGCTCGCCATTATCTCTGTCAACACCTCTCAAAGCTGGCGCGCTGCACGGGAAATAGTCGGTCGACGGTCAAATATAACGAATGATTTGATTGGACGAGAGAGAGACGCGAAATAGAATGACATGCATGACCAATCTCTATCAAGAGTTGTCGTTCCTTACAAGTTTTCAATGGGAAAATCATTGGACACGTTTACAACGCGACCCTATTGTTCCTGTTAAATGATTTTTTTATCAGAGATGGTATATATGTATTGAGTTAAGGCTAGGAAGTTGCGATCAGATTGTGCTTAATAATGCCCTTTTTATAACACCCTTTAAGGCAGACGTTTGGTCAACACACAGTTAATAAACACTCCTCAAATGATTAGATAGTTATGTAGTTATCAACGTATAATCATTTAAATTGTCAGTGTCATCTTTGCGATGGAAATTACTGCTTCTTTGCGCGCTGTTGTATAAAACCATCCTATTAAACAGTTTGCACCTGCGGTACCGTATGGCTCTCCGGTTGAACACACACTGACTCATATAGCTGTATCGCCAGTGTTCGATCCCCGACATTGACAGATGTGATTGTTATATGAATAACAGTGAATCGGACAGGTAAGTTTCCTACCACGTGACCGTGCGAACAAACGAACATGTCCATGCGCCGACGAGAATGGCTTCGAATGATAATTTGTAAAAATGAACGACTTATGAAACGACAATGCGATATGGAAATTAGTTCTACATGCCACGAATAAAACTTGGTAAAAGTGAAAATAAAACAGTCACTATTTGTAAAGCAGTTTAACACCTTATATTCACATGGATGTATTGTTCAGATTGACAAGGAACATGACCTGTATGTAGTCCACATAGACTAAAACATGGTACACAATATTAACAATAGTTTCGTAGACGGTGTCCGACAACTTCGTCCGACAACAATTCAAATACAACTAGATCTAGACCTACATGTCTGTTTATTTGATTGATGTACGTGTCGAATATTTTCAAACGTTTGTGTATTTTGTTGTTGTTGTTGTTGTTGTTGTTGTTGTTGTTGTTATGTTTTGTGTTGTGCTATTGTCAGCACCATATCTTGAACCGTGGATTTAAAACATTGCTAATTGAATTTGTAATAGAGCTATGGACTTGATTAGTCTTTAAAACAAACTCAGAAGTGAACGTATACATATAAGTCTACCAATAGAGATAGGGTAAGGTAGCGATGTTCAAACTATATTCGGTTACACGTGTAAGCTATTTTCTTGGCGTAAACTTTATTTTAATCTAGACAAACAGTTCCAATGGCTGTAAAATCCAAAGCAGATCAAAATATGTGAATTAGTCATTTCTTATTCTTGAAGTCGTATTGTATGACGCTGTCAACGTTTGTGAATGGTAAGTATGACGTCATCATGTGGTCGTGTCAGCAAACCGTTGTTGATTGGCATATCCCGTCTGGTTTTGTCGGACAGACGAAATTCAAACCGACGTATCAGCGTCGCCAGATACATCATGGCTTCGTCAAAGAAGTAGAGTTTTCCTGGACAAAGTCGTCTGCCTGCGAAACCAAACGGACAATAGGCTAGCGGAGGGTGCTTCTGTTTGAACATACCGTTGTCTGTGCGGGCAAAACGATCAGGGTCAAATCTGGAGAACATAAGGTCATGTTTACAAATAGATGTACAACCCACTCGAGAAAAAAGGTAAAACGCTGACAACGATGAGCTTATGTGTTTTAATCATAAACCGGATCCATAAACTCTATTTAGATCTAGATCTACTTTAACATAACCTCATTGTCCCACTGTACAAATACATAATGTCTGCCTTAAACATTATACATTGAGAAGACTTCCATACAAATGATAACTGCATAAGCGTATTCCATTGGTTTACAGAAACTAGTAAAAATGTCACAAGCATCGAAGGTCAGCCTGTGGACGAGAACTCACAATGTTAACATTTGATCTCACCTGTCTGGCTGGTTCCAATATCTCTCTGAGTTCATTATCACACCTAGAGCCTGGATGATGTTGGTCTGAAAACAAAAGTTCACATTTAGTTCGACAGTATCTAAACATTAACGATATAAACTTCAAACCAGTGCACTAGTTTTGTATGAAAAAAAAGTATTTTACCTGAGATTTACATCATCTAGTTAACTAACTGCGGGCGTTTGCGTACACGTGTTAGCAAATATTGAGATTTCATTTAAAGTGTATTACTCATTACGAACTTATCCCTGTCGAATGTTAGCTGAACTAGAAAACCCACGCTGTATGAATTAAACCTACATATTCAGTTGCCATTCCGAGGCTTTAACGCTTGTTATAATTCAAACAACACTGTCCGCATGGCCTTCAGAAAATGACCAGCCTTCTAGATTTCCAGTGGTGGTCTAGATAATAAGATGCTTGGCGCTGCTTACATCTTTAGGGACTTTGTAGGGTCCGAGGTCCATGTCCCTTTCCGCCAGTCTTACAGCACAAGGGGCGATAAATCGGTACCTTAAAGTCTCCTCGAGGAACTGACGCAAATATCTGAAATAATACGCGTTGTCTTAGAAACATGTTTATATCAATTGATGCTATCATGAGACGTAACCGAATCACTGAAATCAACAGTCAAGAAACAACTTAATACAACTAGTGTTTCATATACCGTTCGTGTTTTGCTATTTATATTACATCTGTAAGCGCAATAAAATCTTTATACATGGTTGAACTCAGCGCCTCATCTTCTATAAATAATTTTGTAAACAAATATTAAGCTAAAGGTACTTGCACAGGTAATATTAACTTTATGTGAAATTACAATATGAGAAAGAAACCAAATGTAATACTAGTAAATGAAAAAAGGCGTGAACAAATGCTTACAGTACCGCACATATATCCATGAACGTTTACCTCAGTTTTCTAAGAGAGTCGTAGTTGATATCGTCGCCATGGAATACGCTGGAGACTTCTTGGAACAGTTTCGTCTGCAAATCGGGATAGAGTGCGGCGTAGTACAGGGCCCATGTGCTCACTGATATAAACAGAACAGAACACAATGTATAAATGATTCTGTATTTGCTTTTATATTGCGTAACATAAACTTACATTGGACGCGTGTGTGAATAGAATTAGGCACTATGCTTTCTTCACCTTTCATATTGCCAACAGAAATTCTTATTACAAATCTTTAAATATAATATGCAGATGTTGATAAGGGACGGTCTAAAATAAAATAAAATAAGTAATCGCCCATATACTTGTATTTATAGATAGTTTGTAAAATAGTATTAAGATGCGATAAAGCCAAATACAACAAAGGGCCTCCAATTGACGCAAACCCATCAGTCATTACATTTGTTTAGTGACCATTAAAGTCGCACCACTTTTCAGTATATTAAATGGATGTCAATGCTCTCCCTGTGTGGATATTCTGATTGCAGCACTGTACTGATTGGTTAGGAGGGTACAGTCGAAACGGTAGCTGCTCAAATGTTAACATTCACGTTGTTTTTTAATATCTCATTGCCTTTTACATTTGGACTGCTGACACAATAAGTATTAGTGTTGTAAAGGTGTGTTATCTGTTTAATATGTTTCTTAGTATCGTATATTTAAGAGTTTGAATATAGTGTTTAATCAATTTAACATGCCTGTACTGTTGCTGCTGCTAGCTGTGATGTACACCAAAATGTCACTAAGTCTCGTCTGCTCATCACTTCCGCATTCCAATATGACGTCAATTAACTTCCGGTCTTGGGTTGGATTGGTCACGTGACTTCTGACAAGAGCACGGACAAAGTCATACACCTCAACAACAACTGCGAAAGGGAATTCATTACATTTAACTCTGACCGCACATCAATGACATATCCTTTACTGTGCATGATTTACAGAAAAAAGGAGAATACGTTCGGAAAGGTTTCATCCGATAATAGGGCATTCATTATGGAATTTCTTGAAACAATTTAGTTCCCCAAGAACGTGCAATGTAACGATTTGGTCTAAGCGTATTATTTGTAAAAGCACGGCTATCAATATATAAACTCTGCACACCGACAACTTCTACATATGTATACATTTGAGAGTCTGCCATAGTAGGAATTATCCATAACTGCATACAGTGTAGATGTAAATATAAATACACCATAGTTTTCGGGTAATTAGCATGAGTATCAGAGACACCATATTGTTTAATTTTGATATCGATATCTTTTATATGCATGAATGTAGCTTAACAATACTTTCATAAGGACGCTGATAAACAATCTTAAGAACGACGATAACATTAGATTAAATATATGACTGTTGAATAATCTATGTGCAGAAAACTCGAGCAGATGACAATTGGTGTGCGTGATGAATTAGAACGTGTTTTGCATACCTTTGTCAAGCTTCTTTCGTTCAGGGTTGTCCTTCTCGGGTAGACCCGACGTAAAATTCGTCTCCAGCATAGGCCAGTACTGAAACATAGAGATACGTACTTTCACAACACCATACTAGCAGCTGCATGCATGGATAAATCGGGACTGACCATCAATGCAAGTTATACGAGTAAGTAACGATTACCACTAAAACCTTTGAGCTTTATGCCGAATATTTGTTCATCTGCCTTGAATCAACTTATGTGAATGTCGAGCGTGACTACACAGAAAGTCGATCTAATGGACACCGTCTAAAAAACGTCTGCTCAAATGTAAACAAATGTAAACAAAAACTGTCTCTTTGTTGTTAAGTATTAGCACTGCTCATTTAATGATGACCGCCGTCAGTTTTCGTAAAAGTATCTTTCGGAAACAATATATTTCGTAATAAGTATCTAAGATTTAATAGTAAGTGTCACCTTATAAATGGTGGTAGGCGTACAATTAACTATTCCCAAATATAAGTTACATTTACTTGATTAAACTCTTCTTACATAATCATACAATCGTTTATTGGTTGCAATGTTATCGTTGTCCTTGAAGAAATCCCCAAACATATTAACTCCCATAGATTTACACGTCATCAGGAAACACTGGTCAAATATGTTCACCTCCGACCCTGCCTTCAGTTTATTCAAAGTGAACACACCATCCTTAGCAGTCTGAATTGGAATTACAAAACCAAGTATAGCATATAGAAACACATTGGACATATAAGATCTATAAACATGTATTTGGATTTACGGACACATGCACATACAAACCTAACCTATGTTTTATGTTGTGTATATGTGTATTGTATTACCTACGCCCAGATGCATACTGTATTAGGTATTGTATTACCTACGACCAGATGCATACTGTATTAGGTATTGTATTACCTACGACCAGATGCATACTGTA
>ENA-OREC01001480-OREC01001480.1-marine-metagenome-genome-assembly--contig:-NODE-1480-length-11961-cov-14.131353_pt1 | contig 11961 bp, 14 predicted proteins | sample MGYA00248626_ERZ508543 | MGnify/ENA primary metagenome ERZ508543 (study PRJEB26211, sample SAMN05518279) | marine metagenome | isolation source: Puget Sound, Washington, USA | host: Bankia setacea... | reverse complement strand
GATAAACCATGTGATAATTTAACAATTTATAATATAAACCATGTAACTGTTCAATGATTCATCAGATAAACCATGTGATAATTTAACAATATGTAATATAAACCATGTGACTGTGCATTGATTCATCAGATAAACCATGTGATAATTTAACAATATGTAATATAAACCATGTGACTGTTCATTGATTATTTAGATAAACCATTTGACTGTTCAATGATTATTCAGATAAACCATGTGATCATTGAACAATTTATAATATAAACCATGTGACTGTTCAATGGTTTATCAGATAAACCATGTGATCATTAAACAATTTATAATATAAACCATGTGACTGTTCAATGATGCATCAGATAAACCATTTGATCATTGAACAATTTATAATATAAACCAGGTGACTGTTCAATGATTATTCAGATAAACCATTTGACTGTTCAATGATTATTCAGATAAACCATGTGACTGTTCATTGATTATTTAGATAAACCATTTGACTGTTCAATGATTATTCAGATAAACCATGTGATCATTGAACAATTTATAATATAAACCATGTGACTGTTCAATGGTTTATCAGATAAACCATGTGATCATAAAACTTTTTATAATATAAACCATGTGACTGTTCAATGATTATTCAGATCAACCATGTGACTATTATATTACATAATTCAACAGATAAAACCATGTTTCTGTAACCTAATTCATTTGATAAACACATTATCTGGAAAACAAATTGTTGGTTGAGCGCAAAATTGCCATAAGTGCTGCTTTAATCAATACTGTTTAGATGAGTATACCTTTCATACATCGCAATAATTCAGCAGAAAATACAAATATATTGTCCCCAAACCATATGATAAACGCTAATGATTCAACTCGTCAGAGAAATGTGCTAAAGCGTTGGAGACACAAAGTATGTTCAGGACAATGCAATACAAAGGGAGACAAATCTTGAAAGTCCATATTGCAAAATAGTTAACTCATGAAAACACAGTAACTTCACAAATAAATAAAGACTACCTCCAAAGTAAAGCTCTGCATATTCATAGTTTAACACAGAAAAATGAACATGGTGTTGTTTTGTTAGTGTCCTAAGACTGCTATCTCACCTAAGTATGAATAAACTGACCAATGGCAGAGCAGGATAACATACTTAGGTACAATAAGTACATCTAGGATAATCAATAAAAAGTACACCACGGCACATAAATATACTCAACATTGAACGTGTGGAGAGTGAAATGTGTAAATGAGGCTTATAATGATGATTAATTTCTTTCCCTCAGACAATGTTCTGTGAATGCCAAACTGAGTGTATAATCTTGTAGTATATAAACAACACAAAGTACATTATAATTGATTTAATCTCTATTCATTGTGACCACAAACAAGTATTGAACACAATCTTTAAATGAGCTCAATTTGTGAGTAATCAGTAATTGTAAACTTTCACACTTGTTTACCCTTTGCAATGATATAACAGTTTTTTGTCATTCTTCAATAAAGTAGTAATTCCTTTATCAATCTCACATTAGTACAGACAGTTTCTCAAGAATTTTAAGATTTCCATAATTCCATTTTACTTATTACCCCCTGTAATCTTACACAAGGGGTGAACCAGTTGGAAACCATCTTCAAAGAGAGACCATCTACTAACTGTCAATCATTGGACGTGTCTGTTATCAGTCAGAGATAGAGGGAGAGTAAGAGATAATTCAACAAACGTCAATCAATTAACATAATCTATTTCACATTTTTTTCTTCAAATGTTGCCCAATGATACTATTTACAATGGTTTTGGTATGTGAAATATCTGTGATACAATATATATGAAGTTTTTATTCCTTTGAACATAAAATGAACGAGAAAAACCTTCAAAAACACGCACACATCACCATCTCTTGACACTCTAGGCAACACAACTACGATACTTCCACATGGAGATACAATTTAATTTAAAAGAACATGATAACAAATTGCATAAGTATAGCATGCTAGACACTCTTTAACAGGGTCCTAGGCAAAAACAAGAATATACACAAACAACTATGTACGTCATCATAAAACATTCAATGAATTATGCACTCTCGTAAGAACCGATCAATCGAAAAAATCAATAAAGCTGCTTATATAATACCAGTGAACATTAAAACAGTTTAATTGCTAATATTTCAACTTCGTCTTCTACTGAAAACTGGATGGTTAGTTACTAAGATAGTCAGGTTTCCATAGCATGGATTTACATGTGGTTATAGGTAATCTGTAAAGATCTACTCGTAACATTAAAGGAATGCTGAAAAACATACGTTATTGTGTTTTAATTGGAAATGACAAAAACATGAGCATGACTAGGAAACAGTTTGTGGGATAAATTTAAAATACATTTTCTCAGCCATTTATACCGAAATCAAATTAAAATTTCTTCCCCCGAAAACCCCCCATTACCAAAGCTTAACTGGGTAGCGGACCTATGTACAAAAAACATGGACAAAACAGTGATCAAATGCAAACTTAATGTAACGTCTTGTAGTCCATTGTAATTATTACATAAGCTTTGCTTTCTACTCACATGAATTGCCCACAAAAATGTGAAACCCTGTCAATTCAATTCTCAATCTCACCTGATACGTCTCTCAACAAGTTCTTGCATCTAACCAGTTAATAGTCATTATTCATCTAACCAGTTAATAGTCATTATTGATCTAACCAGTTAATAGTCATTATTGAGTCTTGATCTTTGGTTTAAATCACACACATATACATCTCTGTCTTCGGTCATCTAACTATTTGTGATTCACCATTAAAAAGAGAGACAAACATTAACTTTACTTCATAATATGAATTTTACTTAAACCATGCAAAAACAAATGTATCGGAAATGAAACATGCATAAACACCCAGCTATTAAATAAATCTAAATGAATCATAAAACAAAACAGTAGCATTTACAATGTACTTTGAAAAGAAATACTTTAAATAACTCATAAAAAGAAGCAGTTGCGATAAAACAAATTAAAGTTGCAACCAAAATCTTGAAAAAGTAGAAAAAATACTTGGTGACATTTTCTCAAATTCTGCCGTAAAAATAACTCTTCATAAACAAAATCATTTCCAAAGCACTAACAAATAGTAATCTATATAAATCATAACATAATTGAACAACTGTAAGGCATAAATATTTCATCTAAGATTTCATCAAACAAAAAAACAAAAACGTTATCAAATATTTTGTTAATACGACAGGAAACTAAAGCCTTACATAATAAAGCACTAATTTCAACTTTACAATTATCACTATACATTTAAATATCTTGTCTTAAGATGCATTTTGACACAATCAATCGTTTCCTATACTTTGTTTCAACATTTACCAGACTTAACTCTTAAACGATTGCTATGACAACAACGAATTCCACCCATATTCTCACTTCGGTCACAAAAATAGTCATTATTTAGACATCTTACACTTTAAAAAAATTCTGAACATTTATACCTCATTTACGTATAAAAATAGAGCAAGCTTTTTACAGTAACATTTCAAGTTGACAATTACAAATTTCCTCCAGGCATTCAGAGTTAAAAGACCCATTCAATTCAGTCAACCTTCAATAACGACTTGAACGTAATAAAGCGTAAATTGACTGATCTAAAATAACAACTTAACAAGCATGTGTCTATGTGAAGAAGGAAAGAAAAACAAATGAGAAAGTACAACCTTAGGAATGGACTAATACTTTCCTATCATGCATTCAATGAGGAACGATTGGTTTGCTACAAATGCTTTCTTGAGTGAAAAGGAAAATGTTAAGTTCACAAATTGATACCTTGTTTCATGAAAATATTTTAATATCACATCTATAGATGAAAAAAAAGAGTGGTTAAAAACTTATAAATGTAAATTAAAAAGGGATCTGTTAGCTCCATAGTCCATAGAGTGCTGTCTTTATTTTGAAATTAAGTGGTACTGCTTAAACAAGAGATGATCGCCCCAAAATAAAGTATAAGCATAATTATGATCTTAAAACAAACAAACATGTATCATACTGGCATGGTAGTTTGCAATATATTACTGGTCATTTATTGATTTGCGACAGAACAACACAATGCGAGCAATCTCAAGTTATCTTCATTTCCATACAAATTAAAGATACTACATTTAAGCTGACAGTTCTTTCTTATTTTTTGGTCACAAAATGTGCTCACTAGACATGATTACATTAACCTTTCATACGTATTTTTCTTTGCTGATGTTTTTTTCGTGCAATCGACTTAAAACCTGCGACCTGGTCCCCAAGCATGGCTGGCTTTAGGGGCCACGGCAGACCCTGTTGCCCCTGGAAAACTTGGAAACTCTGCATCACTGCTAGTATCAGGGGCCGCAGCGTTACTGTCCCATGGCGCATTCTTCATGACGAAACCTCGGGCGTCGTTTCTTTTAGGTTGATCATCTGACATTTTGCTTGGAGCTTTCTGAAGACTCTGAATGTACTCGTTATCCAGGACGTCTTGTAACTGAAGTGGTTAAAAAAATCAATCAGTAAATAATGCACAATGACCAATAACTAACCATGCTGTCTGCTTTAACTACATGCTTTTTGGGTATTTGAGGCACTGCAACCTTTAGAAATAGCATGAGTTTTGTTTCCCAAAGGTCATCAAAAGCTATAGAAAATAATTCAATTCTTCAGGATTTTATCTTTGAATTTAAATCGACAAGTTTGCAGTACCATGAATCTCCAAATAGAATTTTAAACATCTTACTTAAAATGCGGTCTTTTTAACTAAACATTATTGGGGCACCTAACTTACTACAGTATGCCATACAAACGTGACAAGAGTGCATTCCCTTGTTTATGATTTCATACAGAGCAAGATATAACTTACAAATTCTTCTTCAATATTCAGCAGATGTTCTTTACAGTCATAGACATCATCCTCGGCACCACTGATCACAATAATGTCAGGATCGTCGTTTGCACGTGGGAATCTAAGATCGACCTTGAATTGTTCTTGGACCTTCCTAACCCCGCGACCTTTCTGGCCAATAATTCTTGGATGAATACGACGATCCACACGCACATCTAGATGGACTTGATCCTCCTATAGAGAAAATATAAAATATATATATGACATGAAAACTAGATCAACCTATCCCCTTAATTACACAATTATAGGATCATTGGTAAATGATTACTGTTCTTAAATGATAACGAACTCACCAAAATAAGAGTTTATTTACTAGTAAAACCTTGACATGAGGAGATTTTGTAGTTTTTTTCAAGCTTGTCTGAAAAAAATCAAGGCTTGTCCATTTTCAAAGGCCACAGGCCCGGGGCTTGTCCATGAAAAATGTTTTCTTGGAGCTCTGCTCTCATACGCATGGTTAAATGAACCTTAACAGATGACATAAGCTTACATACAATGTCAGCATACAGAGAATTTGAATTTTTCAAGATTAAGAACAAATCCGGAAAAAACTGCCATTAACTTACATAGTCTTTCACCATACGCAGAATCTCCTCACGAGCAGCTTCACAACTTTTCTCATAGCCAATGATTGTAATCAGACCCTGGTTTTCACTGTTTCTTTCTGGCAGCTGAATCCTAACGTCATGATCTGATCGTAGCTTGTTAATCACTTCACCGCGACGGCCAATCAGCTTGGGATGATAGTCAGGGCTAACCTCTACCGTGACCTCGTGACTTTTCATTTTTCGGTCCTCTTGTTCAAGTTCGAGACTTTTACATTTCTCGGCAAGCGCATCTTCGGCTCTCTGTACGTTTGCGGGGGGACCAGTTACCTTGATGATGTCACTGTGCTGGTCTTGTGGTGGAACGGAGATATTGACATTGTATTCGTCCATTAGTTTACGCACGTCGCGACCCTTCTGCCCGATGATGTAGCGATGGAAGTCAAATGGAACTGGAACCTCTTTGGTGATTGGTACAAGATCCTGTGAGAGAGAAGAAGGGAAGTCTTGCTTTATAGTTTCTGTTTACCCTTTTGTTTACATTTGCATCATAAGTCTACTGTGAATGTGTAGTATTGAATATTTGTTTATCAATTTCTTCTACATATGATTTTACTTGACTTTCATCATTATTATTTTTTTGGTAAAATATACACACAAAAAGCAGGATTCTAAAAAAATTGCTTTCAACAAAATGATGCATCCTCAGTGAACTAGATTTACCCCATGGCAAAATAATGTAACAAAATCACTACAGACTGTCTACATTAAAAACACATTTAGTGAGCTAAGTCTTACCAGTAAAGCTTTCTTTGCCTTCTCGCAGTCCTCAGCTTTGCCTGTAATGTTGATAATGTTCTTGCGTGCTTTTTCCGCAGGGTCTATCTCTGCTTCCTCTCCGTTAACTACAGCATTAGCATTAACATTGGCATTAACATTAACATTGGCTTCGGTGTCAGCATCTCCCCCTCTACCTGGACCAGCATCCCCACCACGACCTGCTGCTGGACCATCTGTAATAAATAAGAATTGACGTTTCAAAAGTTTGTTTTTTTAAATCTTTATAAAACATTATACATTTTCCCATGATGTGCTTAATAAGGTTAATAGATGATATTTTAGACTTAAAAACTGTGAATTAGAAGTGGTCTTTATATAAGAAGTGGTCTTTATATTAGAAGTGGTCTATATATTAGAAGTGGTCTATATATTAGAAGTGGTCTATATATTAGAAGTGGTCTTTATATTAGAAGTGGTCTTTATATTAGAAGTGGTCTTTATATTAGAAGTGGTCTTTATATTAGAAGTGGTTTATATATTAGAAGTGGTCTTTATATAAGAAGTGGTCTTTATATTAGCTGTGGTCTTTATATTAGAAGTGGTCTTTATATTAGAAGTGGTCTTTATATTAGAAGTGGTCTTTATATTAGAAGTAGTCTTTATGTTAGAAGTGGTCTTTATATTAGAAGTGGTCTTTATATTAGAAGTGGTCTTTATATTAGAAGTGGTCTTTATATTAGAAGTGGTCTATATATTAGAAGTGGTCTTTATATTAGAAGTGGTTTTTATATTAGAAGTGGTCTTTATATTACAAGCAGTTTTTATGTTAGAAGTGGTCTTTATATTAGAAGTGGTCTTTATAGCAACATTGTCATTATAAAGTGATCAAATTGTAAATGTGTGATCTTAATTGTTATGAGTCACTATCTTAAGTTGTCTTAATAGCAAACATTGTCAAGTCACCATACAATTATAGTTAATGTGTTGTCAAAATTGATATCAATGATATTGTAGAACGGTCTTAACAGGAGAAAATAAAGCATTAAACTTACTGGGTCCACCATTGGGTTGCGGTTGTGGTCGGTCAGGGAACTTGATCTGTACGTTACAAGTGTCTGTGATCTCCTGTACATTAGAACCACGTGCTCCCATCACTGTACGGTGGTACTGCTGGGGAATCTCACACTCAATCTGAACTTGTGCCTCCTGTTAACAAACATGGTTAAATTGACAAGTGAATGTGAAAAGGTCCTTACTGGTTTCTTAATCAAAATAGCACTTACAACATGTATTAAAATCACAATTTCAATTCAAATGTGAAACAAGAACTTTTTATTTAAATCATGCTCAAATCCGTTTCTGGAACGAACCAGTTCTAAGCAATGAGGGTAAAGTTTATTGCTCAAGAGAACAACAGGAGCCTTTGATGGAGCTCGAACTTACGACTGACAGGTATCAACAAGTCTGACGCCCTTCCCACTGCACCAGGCTGCCCCTTGTAAATCAAGAAAGTTTAGACTGACTACAAGCCAACTGTGATTTATCTAAGCCTTTACCCGTTTAACCTGTAATCTAGCTTGGATAAAATCAAATGTTAAACCAAACACTGAAACGTACCAGATCAGCAACAATCTCTAGAATTCTCCGCTTGGCCCCATCTACACATTCTTTGGCTCCCTTAATCACTACTTTGTCACTCTTCACCCCACTCCTAGGGAAGCTGACAGTGACACCGCCATAGTCGTCCCCTATTTGTCTCAGTACCTCACCTCTACGGGCTACAAAGTGCTTGTGGAATTTAGGATCTACGTTCACCTCCCCTTCAACAATGTTGTCCTGTAAATATGAGACAAAATTAACCCAGTGCCTTATAGTTATACAAGATTGAATTGTTTGAGTAGTTTTGCATTTTTTCACAAGCTTAAAGAAAAGGTGAAGCAGATTCTGTGGTTGTTACTTAATTCAGAAAAAAACCCATATGAGGAAACCTTTATGGATACATTCTAAAATAAAAAGGTAACCATGACTAATTCCATAGTTGTAAAGTTTATTTCTTAGCCACAGCTCACTATTATGTTTCAAAGGATGGGAATGTTCATGCCATGCCTAGTAAGGTCTTAACAAATGCATTTAGAAAACTGGGAGTTATCTTGCACTTCTTGTTGTCTTGCACTTAGCCTGGAAATGCCCTGAACTATTTTTGGGTAACAAAGGGACAATGTTTCTTACCAGATCTTTAATAAGTGCCAGTATTTCTGTCTTTGCCTCAGCGACAGACTCTTTCGTGCCTATGATTGTAATCAGCTCTTGGTCCTGATCTTCTTGTGAAGGGAAGATAATTCTGGCCCCGGTGCTCTCTCGAACCTGACAACAAATAGACAATACATTGAAACCTTGGCAATTGGACAACTTCACAAGTACAGCCTATGTGATTTGGTTAAAATGAGTTGGTAAAATTATTGAGCTTTTTACAATCGGCTCAGAACACAGCATATTTTATCAGAGCAGTAAAAGTAACTGTTTTTTCCACACATTGGGCCTTTTAAAGGTATAACTAGGCAAAATCCTGAGCAACCCACTTCAAACTAACGATAACTTTCAAGACAATCAAAACATCATGACTAGTAAAAAAGAATAGTCGAGTAGAAACATTGGAAATTTTCAGGCAAATTAAATATGTTTTCAGACCAGTAAAAGTTTGCATTCTTTCACCATCCTTATAATGACATGTTCATTGAACTTACCTTTTTGATTTTGCTGCCACCTCGTCCGATGAGAAACTTGTGGTATTCTGGTTTAGCCCGAACCTCTTCAACATTGCTTGTGGTTTGCTGGAGAAGAAAACAAACTCATTTTATCAGAGAACCCCAACACACTATTTAACTGATTTCAATCACAAAGTTCCCATCATCTATGTTTCTTGCACATTTATATGATTACTTTGAGGGCTATATTTCTTTATGCTATAGCACTTAGAATCATTTAAGCTCTAAGCTCTCAAGATACAGGTAGGTAATAAATACCATATATTCAGAACTGAACAGAACACTTACCCTTAACGATCATTCAAATTAACGGATATGTCCAAATAGAAATAATTACAAATGTAAAGGTTTGAAAAACTAAGCCTTCCTCTTACTATTTGGTTAGCAAGTTCAATCAGCTGCTTTTTAGCCTTGTCAACATCCTCAGCTGGACCGCGTATTGTCACTTTGTCACTTGAGCTGCCCTCTGCTGGGAAGCGAATGATCACGCCGCCACATTCCTCCATGATAGAGCGAATAAGACGACCTTTAGCACCAATGATAGAGTTATGAAGTTTGTGAGGTACGTCAACAGATACTTCTTTGATGTTTGCCTGAAAAAATGAAAAAAAGGGTTAAAACATTTTCCCTTATGTCTGTCTTAAGTTCGATAATAATATGCTGTTTGACAAGATGGCAGAACTGAAGAAGACAGTGTCCTTTACGGATGTGGACTGGGTAACAGTGTAGATAGATCTGACAACAAAGAATGCTGATGGTACTGTGGTCAAACAAAACTATATGCAGTATTTCTGTTCATTTTTCTGCCAACGTTTATAATTTATTTTATACTTTTCCTCTTTCTAAGTAAGACAATTTTCGTGACTAGAGCTTTACTATAGTGCAACATATACTAAACAAAATATATGAAAGAAATTAAAATGTACAACTCACCAGTTCTTTCTGTATAGCTTCAATCTTCTTTTTTGCAGCGTCTACGTTTGCTTTCTTGCCTGTAATTACTATGACGTCTGACTCTGACGGTTTGTTTGGCAAATCTATCTTTGTGTCTGTCTCCTCACGAATCTAAAAAACAGCAAACAGAATTAGGGTAATAACTTAAACCAAAGAACAAAGTACACATATAACATACCATGATCAATATTGGCAAATGTTTTCTATATCGATTTGTGCATTGAGAAGTGTGAAAAGCCTTGTACTGTACAGACAAAATCCACACAGTAACAACTAAAATTAAAATACTGATCATGGTTTCATCTCTTGCTGCCTCAACACATCTTTTCATGCAATGGTAAGTGTAGAATAGTTAGGCCAATAGTTGGTGAAGCTCTACCGTGATTAATAGAGCTAGATCAGTGCATCACATCTATAGTTACTCCAAGAATACAAATGACTCACCTTTCTGATTGTAGCACCACCCTTTCCAATGATATTCTTGTGAAAATCTTTGAAAATATGAACCTGAGCTTCAAAATTGTTGGCAACCTAAAACACAAAAAGTTTGAAGTTAGTTTACAATATGTGAAAATAAAACAAGTTACTATACACAATTAAACATTCAATACTTCTATCATCTGCTTTATTAAATACAGCATTTTACACGGAAAAACGAAACAATTTAATTCACGCTGAAAATGCATAAATCAAAAGTCATTGGACTCCAGGACTTGAGATAATTGAGGTTGACTCTAGTTTTTATAACATAACGGTTACATATTTTATTCTGGGAAAAACTCTTTTTTTCACATACATACAAGTATACTGAAGTTTTCAATTCTATCAAATGTTCACCCCCCCAGTTGACATAATATTTAAGTCAAACTATGCGACAGTTTACATATTCTTCACGATTCGTCACGAATGCAAGCATTCTGAATTCAACTCAAGACAATCTAATATCTAACTTACCAATTCTTGTGTCATTTTTTGTAAATGCTGGAAACACTTGTCTACGTCGTTCTTTGGACCTCGCAGTGTAACCACGTCACTTTTCTTGCCCTGGTCTGGGAATGTTATCTGTACCTGGTTAAACTTGTCACGGATACCCTTAATTCCCTCACCCTTAGCTCCAATCATCATTCTGTGGAATCTCTGCTCTATAAGGATGTCACGTGACTTCTCGTTCTCCTGAAATACCCAATCAAATCAAACATTAGCCTCGTATTCACGATTTTCATATAGCGAGAAATTACAACTGACTTAGGTTGTGCACTCTGGAAACCCCAAAGTCAGGCCTCACAAACATTGTGTCATGCACATCTACTCTTCATAGGGATCATGTGTAGCTAGTTTCATTTAGATGACCTGAAAACTGTTGAAGGAGTTTGAAACACAAACTTTCACCAACAGACTGTCGTGTGATGACACCAGAATACTGCGTGTATAATTACAGATGGCTTGAACCTGCTTCTATATGCAATGGCTGTTTCGCTTTCTTCTGTCGAGGTTAACTTCAGAAATTTACATAAACTAACCATTCTGAAAGCCTTTAATTGCTAGTTCAAGGCTTAACCAATTGAAAAACATTTGCCCGAAAACCTTGACACAAGTTGTATAGGGTAAAATTTGCAACAGACGAAAACAAACTGAGATAGGTAAACATTAGAAACACAGAGATATTTACCATTCTTGAAGCAAGTGCAAGCAGTTCAGTTTTGGCCTGTGTCACACCTGGAGCCTCGCCTTCTATTCTGATAGTGTTACTGTTCTCAGAGTCGTGGGGAATTTTAATTGCAACCCCTGTCTCGTTCTTTATCTTTGTAACTGTAAATAAACAAATTCATTCTTATACAAATGTGCTTCTATCTAGAGGGGTGAATGTGAAATAGTTCTATCTGCTTCCATGTTTAAAAGCACCCAATCACATTCATCCAAGGACCTTTCAGCAGGTAAATCAATAAACACACTTCAACATCCAGGAGTAATTAGGCATTTAAACAGCT
>ENA-OREC01001479-OREC01001479.1-marine-metagenome-genome-assembly--contig:-NODE-1479-length-11962-cov-14.880690_pt1 | contig 11962 bp, 8 predicted proteins | sample MGYA00248626_ERZ508543 | MGnify/ENA primary metagenome ERZ508543 (study PRJEB26211, sample SAMN05518279) | marine metagenome | isolation source: Puget Sound, Washington, USA | host: Bankia setacea... | reverse complement strand
TTCCATGTTCCAGTGTGGATCTGGGTTTGTATTCCATGTTCCAGTGTGGATCTGGGTTTGTATTCCATGTTCCAGTGTGGATCTGGGTTTGTATTCCATGTTCCAGTGTGGATCTGGTTTGCTGATAAGAATACAAGTATAATTAAAACATGTGAGTTCTCTTAAGTACCTTCATCAAGTTTGTCTACATATAATTTACCAAATTGAACAACATATAATACTCACAAGAAACAACATCTTTTGCTTGGCAGTTTTGAATAACAAGTCAAGTCATTATATAAGTCTTGAGGATTCTCTGTGTACTAGTTATCGTTTAATATTCTTTGTAATAGTTTCTATAACATTCCATCATGGTTTCTATAGCAACTAATCATGGTTGTATTTACAGGTCAGCATTAGATGTACGACAGCTTACAGACAAGATTGAAATGGATCTGATGAGACTAGCGGAAAAGACAGAAGACTTTGTCACTAGAATGCAAAGGGTAGAAGAAGCAGTACTGTTATTTTGTTACTGAATTTTTTTTAAAAAGTGGAGTAGACAAGAAATTTTCAAATTTACCTTCCTGACACAATTAAAGTAATTTTGTTTTTAATCTTAACAGGTTGATTACTGTATTTTAGGCCAGATTACATAATAAAATCTGGGCTATTTATTTACTAGATCTGTCAACATTTATCATTTGTCTCAATATCAAGTAAACTTCAAACTTATACACATGTACACATTGATATGACCTTGCAAATGAAGTTATGATTGACGATCTTGAACTTTGGCTACCCTACGTTCTGGCCATACCATATGTAAAGGTTTCTTATATAACTATGCAGAAAGTAGAGCTTTTACAGATGAAATAAATGTTTGTAAAGCTATATGACCTAAAAACCATATTTCAATTCATGTCAGGTGATTGGTTCATGTTTATCCCTTGTACCCTTGTACTATGTCATCAAGGTCAGTTTGAGTATTGAATCTATCAGTTCACCTGTCTGACATCTTTAGAGTAATGACCTCACAAGGTGAACAGTTTTAGAACCTCTTCTACTCACACATAAAGTCTGACTGTTGATTGTTCTTTGCAGTGGTGTTTCCAGTATCATTCAGAAATAGAGAGATATATGAAAAACCTTGACAGTATGAAACATGGGAAAGCTGCGGAAAGCATGATGGAAAGATTGTCAATGACTGAAAGCATGAGTGCAATGGCGAAAGAAAGCATGCTTGCAGGAACCCCGAGAGAGGAAAGCAAGAAGAGACGGCGCTTATTGATACAGTCATTATTTGAAGAGTGAGAATTGCATTTTGTCTTCTGTCCCTTTCCTTTGTTACGTGTTTTATTCATTTTAATACATTCAAAGCTGTTTTACTGCAAGGAATTGATAAATGTCCATTAAGACTCTTCTATCTTAGTTGTCATTTCCTTACATAATTGAAGGACATCAATAAATGTACAGGTGAACAGTGAGATTAAATGGTAACAATAACAACATACCCTCATGGTTTAGTACTGGTTAGTTGCAGGAATGGATTTGAGTGCAATTTTGGGAAAGCATTAGTATTTTATTCATTGTCGTTGTATTTGTAGATTGTCACAGAACCAAAAGGTAGCCATGGAGATGAAGGAGCACTTGGTGGAACAGGATCAAGTCATGAGAAGGTTTGTATATTTGTCTATTAACTGTTGTAGAATTGTGTTTTTTAAAGTTGCGAAATGGGAACATTATGCTAGCATTACGGTAGCATTAAACCCTTTCCTTGTAAGTCAGTTTACAAATGTCTTGACTTTGTAGTGTAAATAGGTAATTGAGAAGGTTTTACACCATGTCTCACTTACATACTGATATAGCTTATCACTGTGTAGTTTAAATGCAACCCAAATGTATAATTGATAAAAGTATGTCTGCTGCACTGTTGTTACCAAACCAATATAGCAGTAGCAGTTAAGTTCAAGCTTGGAATTGTGCCTGTATGGTGAATCAGACTTTGGTTTAAAGCCAATGATACCATGTATGCTCCATTACTGATGTCAGTGGTGTTAAAAGCCTACTTGTTTTCTTGTTTCAGCTACATGGATCGCCTTCAGTCCAGTTCGTTATCAGACGCCCAGTCCAGTTCTAATTGTAAAAATTTTTAGAGGCCCAAAAAAAAGTTGAATACAGAATATTTTATACTTCCTGTGTTGTCATGTATTTTATTCATTGTGAATCCATTTTCACCGATGTTGATTCTTTAAAATATCATTGTCAATATTGTGTTGATATTAAATGTATCTACCCTCACAATTACGGTCTTAAAAGCAAATATTGTTTGTCAGATATTGTTGAGTCACAAACAGTAAAGCTATGCTGGAGTATACCAGTCAATAGGCGTCTGCTGCAAATAGTAGTTTTGATCACTTGTAGTAATATTACTAGGCATGTTTTCATTGTTTATGTTAACTGTACTTGTCTGTGTATATGTCCAATGTGTGCGAATGTAGGCATGTGTTTAAATGCTGTGTACTTTAATTGTACTGTCTTACTGCAGGAATATAGTGCCTTGTTACTGAATTGCCATTTATTTATTTGTATTCTAATTACAATTTGTCTTTCTTTTTATTTTACCATACCAGATATATTCTTGACTGCTTTGAGAATCTGTCAGTTATGGATTGTTTGTACAGAGAAATGGTTTAGTTAAATAACCTAACGCCTTTTTTCCCATTATAATTTTGTATTTAAATGATTTTTTTGGGCCAAGTAAATTTGGTATTATTTGTAACTTAAATATGTAAAATAAATATATTATTTGTTTTTGCAGTCTATAAAACGTCCTATACAGTATGATACAGTTAAAGATGTAAACCATTTTTTTTCAACTGCTGATCTTACATATATATTTACACATGTCCACAAGCTTTGCTATATTTCATAACTAAAGCACATCATCCTTTTAGTTACGACTGTTGTTATAGGTAATTCCTTCCCTGTCAGACTTCCATATTTCTATTAAATGTACTTAACTACCATTTTAATAGATAGTCATTTGATAGCTATCAGAGCAAGTAAGCATGGACGTTTTAACCAATTTGGCATTCTTCCTGTGTAGACAATTGTCCCTATTCATAATGTAATAGCATTTAACATAAACACCCTTGATGGAAGCTTCAAATCTTACCAGCTTAATATTAGGTTATAATTTTTCATCTTTTTTTTAATAATAATTTTTTATTTGCAGTAATTTGCAATTTCACCATTTTTGTGGCCTTATTTTTGCATGTTTTGTTCTTTGCCCTTGTTTGTTTGGCTAAACCATTTTTCTGCACATACATTCTATGGGTGGCTGATTTTCAAGCAGTTTTACCCATTATTTTTCATATAACCCATTAAATCATATAACTACTTACCCATTGATGTAAAATGTGCATGTTGATTGAATCGATGCCTGTTTGTTTGTGTGTTTGTCTTCTCTGTTGGTCATTTACCCACACGTAATTTATATTTCACTTCTTTCATTCCGTGAGCATAGTTATCATTTATACATGTACCATACACGTATCTATCATCATTGAAGAAACAGGAATGTGTGATATTCCAGTACACTTGTGTCTATTGTTATTTTGTGACATGTAAACTGTTGGTATACTGATGATACTGGTATGTGTTGATAATGAAAGATACTAAACACATTCTCACCTGTTTCAAATATTCTGTCTGAATCGTGTTTACATTTTGAACCATGTTGATTGTTTCATGGTTTTAAAGTTAACAACATTTATATAATATCATGCTTATATATAAGATACACTTTGAAACCACAAGCATGAACAAATTCTGCAAGTAGGAAACATGTAACAAAGATATTTATCCATAGAATACTGTACTACATATCATGATGATTCAAAAACAAAACAAAACTTATTTGTGTCAGATAGGAATCTTTTGTCATTCTTTTCCCTACTTTTGATTGAAACAAGGTCCCCCTGTTATTAAATCTGCTTCACTTTAATACTTCATCCTCAGCATCATGAGTGTTGTATGAGATAGTCTTCACAATCACAATACTTGATCATACTTCTTTGTGCAATGTTTATTTAAGTTGGTAGCTTGTCAGATCTTCTTTCATTAGCATTTAATTGCCATGAAAACTAGAAGTGTTTGCACCATGTGTATAAAAACCACACTGCCATGATCTGACTTTGTGTTTAATGTGCAATTGTTGGATTTTGTAGGAAAATCAAACCCAAAAATGGGGGATTTATATTGAGATCTTACTGTTCGGTTGGTCTTTAGACTCTTTACCGCCGGCTAAATAATCTGTGATAACCAACAATGTGTAGCATGTAAAGGTCATGTACTTTGTGGCCAGCTTATATCTCAGGTTTTAACATATTTGAAGAACAGCTTGGACAAAATCTGTTCCCAACATCTTATATATGCATATTGTAAAAAAGATACAGTTTGATACATATTTTAATTTGTTCGTTTTCTAAATGAGAATTAACTACACAATGTACATTTATTATTGATTACATGTGAATTTATGCATCAAAGAATCTTTTAACATAATTATGGACCTTTACAGCGGTATATAAGGATTTTGAAATTTTCTACTTGTGTACGTCTTTTTTTATTTATTTAAGAAACAATGTGTTATAAATCATTGTATTTAATACTGTTGCAATTACGTTGTAACAGAAGTATCTGTACTGTTTGGCCAGACATAGACTGTAATGCTTTAGAAGCTAGTAGGTTTTGATTATTTGAATAATTATCATGTAAATTTGGTTGATCCATGTTGATAAGTATTCCATTATCATACCGGTAATACTGTGCACCTACTTGTGTATACATACCATTGTTATACTGTTGGTGGTGTACTGTGTCCACGATATTGTTGATATTGTGTATTTACTGCACCATTGTTAACCTGTGTGGTGTATTTATAAAGTATTCTGTATTCAACTTCCTGTAAACTATCGAAATAGAAAGCTGTACCTTCAGTATTGACAAGAAGTAAGTTAGCAGACTGTAGAAATGAGAACACTGGGATTGGAATGAGTGTCAAATCGGGGCTGGTACTTGAGAGATATGTGAGACAATTTGAGGAGTCAATGCAAAAGGGTCCTAAGTGTTATTGAATAAAGAAGCGAAACAAACCTTTAGCATTACTCACTCAACCACTGTCCAAAAGATCATTTTAAATAAGACAGGAAAAGAAGTCATAACAGGTTTTGATTGGAAAGTTTTATTTCTCAGCTGGCTGGGAAGGCTGGAAGTTAGCTGACTTATGAAATGTGTTATACTGTTCCATGTACAGGCTTTCTGATAGGGGCTTGGGTTGGGCGTGTTGTGAAAGTATTGTGAAATCTATTATTTACATATATGTACAAATTATGATTAACAAAGATTTTTTTATGTATATAATTACAATGTATATAGAACGTGTATACATATATGCAGTTGTTAGACTGACATGATAAAGTTGAAACTATTCATCATCTTTTGTTGTTTTTCATGAATAAATGTAAAATATTAACTTATCCGCATTATCTTCCTGTTTCTACAGAATGCTATTGACATATTGGAATAAAGTAAGTCCATAACCTGGTATTTCTACCCTTTAATATTTTTAAGCAGAATTTTGTTTTGCTGAGAATTTAACAATCCGATAAAATTCATCATATTTGATATTAATAAAAAAAATGTAGATATTTAAAACAATATGCATATGTCTATTAATTGTTCTGAGTGCAAACCGTTAGGGTATCTAAATGAAGAGTGCTTATATTGTGTGTGATTAGGTTCAGAAGCCCAAATAGAAGGTAAAGTATACAACAAGGCAAGAACAAATCCAGATATATTGAACACACCCACTTTATTTAACAGTTCATTCAATAACAAGTCACACATGCATACCTATCACAGATTCATATACCACAAAAGTGCTAGCAAGTTACAACAGTGTGCTGTAATACTATCAACATAAAATAGCAACATAAGGCCCTAACATGCAAATAGAGGGGAAAGTAAAACAAACTATACTATGTACATATCAAGGTAAACAGTATTTTTTTCAAGAATGACTGATACAAATTAATGAGCAAATAAACCTCGCAGATGTTTGAAAGTTGAAGTAGAAAATGAGTTACTTCAATTTCATAACATTATAAGAAAAATGTCACTTCCTAAAGCAGCAAAAGTGTATGTCTCTTCATAAGAACCGGTAATTGAATATTTTTTAAAACACTTGTTAATTGTTATCAGTTTTGCTCAACTGCTTACATGAAAAACAAAATACTGATACATGTATCTTTTTTTCTTTCTTTATTAAATTGGAGTTTGAATATGCAACATAAAATGAAGCACTCTCATGGCTGTCAAATTGATCAGATAGGAATAAAATGTCCGTAAATACAAATATATTGCATATATGAAAGCCGGGTCATTCTTAAATATTTGTTCTTTAAACCATTGATTTATCTTGTCCGTTATACTTTGCTCTTGTCACTTTCTGTGTTCATTGAGTGATTTCTGTACATTCCACACGTGCCCAAATGCTGGAAAAGAAAAAAAACAATAACATTAAACTTATTGCATTGCTTGTAGTTCATTTATGGTTTTTTTTATTATTATTATTTAGAGATACTTTAAATCATATATTTATGGAGTCCAATTTCTTTACTATCCATCTAGATCATCTTTAGTTTGTGCTTAGCTCTGAAATCCTGTTAAAGTATACTAGTATAATTTATGTTTTTAGACTATCTGGCATTCATGTTTTGCACAGCTAAGGATTTAAAAAGAAATCCATTTGTAAATTGTGAAGACTGACTTACACTTTCAATTAATGACTATTAAAATTGGTGTTTTTTTTTAAGTAATGTATACCTCTGAGAATTTTTGTGATCGGCAGTGGAATGAAGTTGGCATGGTGTGAACTGATGGTTTTTTAGCCCCATAGGTTGCTGATGTTGTTTTATACATTGGGTGCTGGGCTTTTCCTCCATAACCCTGGAACCATTCTGAAAGCAAAAATATATTGTTAAATTATCAGCTAAGAGTGTATGCAGTGGATTTACTTGAGACAGTTGACATGAAAAACAACCTTTTCTGTTTAAAATAAGCATGACCGCAAAAAAGAAGTCTAAAATATAGAGCATGTGTCTTGTATACATGTACATAGAAATATGATTCTGCTTTAATATTATGTTAAAAAAGCTAGACCTAATGACAATCAAATAACTAACACAACAACTTTAAATGAATCCTTGAATAAAAGAATGCTTTAAAAATAAGTGTAGTTATGTTTGATACTTTCTGCATTATGGGAATTTAAGACTGGTGCTATGACATTTATGCCAAAATAAAAACTACTTACCAGGATTTTCAAATCGGTTTGGTATATTTTCTGTTCTGTAAACGTCTGATGTTTTTGAGCCCTGTTGGGTAGCATTAGCCTGAATGAAAATAAAACGTATTTTTAAAATTCATGTTTGACTAAGTACAAGCAATTTTATTTTATCACAAAATCTGATAAACTAGGTGTTCAAAACCATCTCATTAATGTGTTTACACTAATTATGTATGCATAAATACATGGAAGGTCAGTCAACCAAAAATAATATCCCACTCAACCAAAAATAATATCCCGGTGTCACCAGTTTTTGCTGATGCAAGGAACAATATTACATAAGCGTTTGTTGCATGCATCCTTTGCCAAAGAAATTGAATATATGTATAAATAAAATACTTATATACAATAGTAAATATTTTTGTCTATTTAGTTCATCCCAAACCCATTCAAAACATCATAGCCACCATGTATGTACTCTGCTTACAGTGACGTCACCTATTTCCGGCGGTTGGAAGAATTTGACAAGGGGAGATCAATAAGTTTAAAAAGTTTAAATGTTTCCTCTAAACGATTAAAGAAATAATATTTCACCAAGAACAGTCTTAAATCCTTTAGAACACACAAGTTAAGTATGTAGGAAGATGCTGACAATGAAGTGATTCTTTTTTCACATGTATGTAATTGTTTGTTATAGCCCTGAGTTGACAATGTCAATTGTTCAACTTTTAATGTTATCATTTTTATGGAAACTTTTTTTGGCAACCCTCTCCACCAACCATTTCTTCTTAATACACACACACACATTATGCATCTATTAGGTCATCCTACATATATGAAGATGTGAATTAACCTGTTGAAGTTGATTAATATATTCTGAAGTTACCCTAAAATGTGTTGAGCCTCTCAAGTGGGGTGTGTGTTAAAAAATTACTTTTTACGAAAGCTCATCAATTTGACCAAAACATAAAGTTTGAACTATCGATGAGAAAAAAAATAATAAAAAAATGGAGGTAGATCTAAGTAAATTTCTATATTTTGCGCTGGTCAATTTCAATTTTATGCTATTTACTCTATGATCCCCTATTTTGTTTCATGATCAGTTTACTGTTAGCTTACATCATTGTTTACATCCCATATTGGTCAACTGTGAAATCTCGCTAAACTAAATGATGTCTGAGGCATTTCAATGTTATTGCGGAAAAAAGGAGAACGGCGAAATCAGGTGACGTCACGATACCAGAATAAAAAGATGTCTTACTCATGCCAGTAAGATTACCAGATCAGTCTATTTAGTCTTGTTTCTTTTTAATAAAATCATTGTTTCATTTAAAGAAAGAAATGTCATGTATTGTAAAAAAGCTGATATTTCCAAAAGATTGTGTGCCATAACATATGATCAAATATCAAGACATGAAAATGGGATCAATAGGGACACAATTTATCTATCTATCTTCCAATAATGGCAAACCCCTGTTGGGGACCTAGACAATGTACAGTGCCACAAACACTTGCAATTGATTGAGTGATTTTTTAAATAATATGTATCAACTTCCCTAGTTCACATGGTACTTATTTTAAAATATGTATTGTTGGTTAATGTTATATTTATACGATTTTGAAAGTTCAAAACTACCTTACTATCACGAAATCTGTACGGTCGATGTTACGATACAACCACAAGTTATCATAGTATCATAATCAGATGAGTTCTTAAACATGCTCAATATATAAATGTCTGCATAACAACATACCTCCTCTTGCATTTCCATCCTTTCGTTTAAGGTTTGAGCTAAATACTGATTGAAAGTTGCCTTTTTATTTTATTTCGGTTTTAGATGTAATGTTGATCAGAGTTGCTAAGTTACCAGATGTACGCGCACGCGCCAATCAAAATAAGTCAGTTCCGATTTCACTAAAAGCCAATACCCCAGTCTTTTTACCCAGTATATGGCAATGAAAAATAATCCACTGCAGCGTATTTTGATAACTATGAGTTGACATTGACAAAACGACGCTTATGTTTATAATTAAATTACTCTATGCATCTGAATTCACACCAGGGATATTCATTTTGCAATAACTGATGCGCTTTGTTTCACATACCTTTCGGTCCTCTTTTGGCGTTGGGTTAATTAAACCCGGAAGTTTTCATTTTAATTGACACGAAATATGAAAACAAAAAGTAAAAGCTTGAAAAAGTTCATCCACGATGAATAACGAGCTTGATTTGCAGTATGAACGGCTTCTTGGGGAAGGTTCATACGGAAAGGTTTTCCTTGTCAAGCGTCAAGATGGACAGAAGGTACACAGAAGCCTCCCAACACTTAACAAAATGTCATAGCTTTTTTTTAATATAAACTTTACTTCTTAATGTCATACCCAGTTTTGTCAATATACAAGTCCATAGGGGACTATCTTTAGTTCACTTATGAAGGGGAGGAGGATATACAAGTCATAATTTATTGATCGAAACACAACTCCTTTAATTGTGACTTCTTCGACCACCCTAAAATAGCGATCAGAGGTTGACGTACATCAAATTTTTGTTCTCAGAAATCTCATAAGAGTTGATTGAGCACCGTGCAATGTTTATGAAACAATTTACGCATGCCTACAAAACTGTCAAACATATAAAGATGGGTTAAAACAAGAAATAAAGGATTAATTCTAAATAATGTAATATTCACGTTTCATTTCTAACACGGACCTATAAACCATTGATTGGCAACTCCCCGATAGCAGTAAAACGATAACAAATAATATTTTACCCAGTATCCTTAGCGTGCACACGGTAAGCATCTGGAGATTTCACTTGGTAAGTATCGGGGATTTCCATCAATCTATCGATAGGCTTGAAAATCCACTGGCCTTGCAGCAAAACCTACTTGCCCTGATTTTTTGTATGATTATGTCTTCTTCCAACTGACAAATAAGGGAGAAATGTGGTGTTGCCTGCATCTTGTATTAAGTGATTACTTCATGTTGTTTTGATAATAGGACCATCATCATCATAATAGTCTTATATAAGTATATATAGTATATATATATAGTACATATATATAAGTGTGATCAATAATATAACATTTGTAAAATCTTTTCTCTATGCTCATCTCATCTCAAATATGCTCATTTGTGATCAAGAATCTAGGCTCACCATGTTATCTTTGGAAGTGTTAATGTTTAATTTGTATTGTAGGGTTAACGACTTTACTCCCAACTTCACGCTTAGGTATGTCGAAAATAATGGACCCGTCAAATTGTATGCAGTCCCTATCACACTAAACCATTTTACTCATAGAAAAATAGAAAACCTCTCAGCATTGTGAATGCTGGAACAGTTAAATTAAATGAATGATGTCTGTCAAATTATCAAGTAATTGCTAGATGCCACAGGCCATTTAGGCACAGCAAGGGAGCCATAAAGTACATAGACACTGACAACCAGACTTTGCAGACTCTGTTAATTGTTTTATTGCTGATAAGCCTGAATGTAATATCAATTTCTGATCAGACTGTGTGTATCTCCCTTATGTAAACTGTACTCAGATTAGTGTGAAATCGGAAGATAAGTGTTTGAAGGTTTCTATGGAAACTTGTTCAGAATAGTTTATTATCTATCGGTGGAACGAGCATGATAAAAAATTGACTCGCCCGACCTCTGATCTTACTCATAAATACGACAGGGTGAGTGGATTTTTTAGGCCTGCAACGGGGTGAGAGTTTGCTGATGTTATTGTTGACCGGGTAGAGGGCATAAACCGCCACTACTGGCTGTATGGTCATACTTCACAGCAGGGAGCCTTCTGTTTAAGATCTCAGAGCTAATCTCACGTTTCGCAAGCGTTTAGAGTAACTCTGTAGCTTTAGAAGGCAGTTGCCAATCCATGATGGGTTTATATGTTTCTAATGAAGTTCTTCAATGATCAATTCAGCAATTTCATTACTAGATTTGTTTTCATATATATTTCTGTATTACAACAATTATCATCTGACTAACACCACCTTTTTCCTTCAAAACCAGAGGTAGTACACTTATAAAATAAAATATGAGTTATCGTTGTATATTGGCTCAATAACAACAGTGAGGAGTTCTGATGCGTAGGAATTTATCACGCAGGCCGATATATGACAGTATTTTATATTTTATTTTGATTCTTACATGATCAACAACAAATTAAAAAGATATAACAGTTGTTACTTTTTAGCGTATGCTCATACCTGTTTTACTTCCACTGAACCAGAACAGCCAGAAGTAGTACCGTTGTATATTGTCTAATTAACAACAATATTTTTGTTCATTCTCTATATAGACAAAAAGCGAATCATGTTAGAATTAATTACACATCATACACATGGTAGACATCTTCTGGCTAAGTAGGACACATAGGATCTGGTACACTTCGGCTGTAATTAAATTTTAGAATGTTTCGTTTTTTAATGCAAATGTATGTTGCGTTATCTGTTGTATTGACAACAGACACTCTTTTCGCGAGTCCGTGTATATTTTGGGCTCACCTGACCTTCATGTCTTTGGTGACCAACTTGTGTCTGTACAGAAGAGTAACAACTCTCTGACAAATTTTAATTACTTAAGTTTGTGTAAATATATTTGAAGTTTGAAGTATT
>ENA-OREC01001478-OREC01001478.1-marine-metagenome-genome-assembly--contig:-NODE-1478-length-11964-cov-12.535375_pt1 | contig 11964 bp, 6 predicted proteins | sample MGYA00248626_ERZ508543 | MGnify/ENA primary metagenome ERZ508543 (study PRJEB26211, sample SAMN05518279) | marine metagenome | isolation source: Puget Sound, Washington, USA | host: Bankia setacea... | reverse complement strand
ACATGTGCATACTTTCGTGTGTTAACATTGATGATATATAACAACGCTAACAACATGTGCATTCTTTCGTGTGTTAACATTGATGATATATAACAACGCTAACAACATGTACATACTTTCGTGTGTTAACATTGATGATATGTAACATTGTTGATATGAAACATTGATCATATGTAACATTGATTATATCTAACAATGATCATATTTAACAATTGATTTAAGACTATAAAGTACGTTTGTTCTTAAATGTTTTAGTTTATAAACCTGTCCTTAACCATTGACATGAGCTCAATTATAAAAAAGAAAGTATTGTTCCAAAGGAACATTAAAAACATGTAATTTTACACAATTGACATCATGCAGTATAATATCTTTCCATTTTTTAATGTGAATTGTATAACCTTAAATGTTTAACCAGTACCAAACACACGCACGCACACTCGCACATATGTACTTAAGATTTTAAGATTTTATCCGAAATACCGATAATGCTTTAGTTGGCTACCACGCAAGTAATGTACAATTCTTGATTACTGTGTAGTATTTATACCCTCTATTAAAATCTCTTTAAAGAACTATTGACCCTGATGTAAGTAGCGAATTGACCACTACCAGCCATAGTGTATGATATTAAATTATCAGCTTGAATAAATATGTTACTGATATAAGGATCGCTTCATTTCATATTACCTTGTACGTTAACTCACTCTATACAGTATATCAAATCAGAACTTTATTTCAATGCATTGGATTAAAACTGTACACCTCGAGAGTACCTAATAGATAATAATAACTAAAGTTGTGTTACAGTCAGTTAACATGGGAACTTTCGAACAAAATATAACTCATACGTTAAGTGTACCCTATATCATCGATGGAACCACTCTGTTACCCAATGGATCTAACATAAGTCTAGCAAATGTTTCTTCTGGACAAGACTTTTCTGAGGATGACAACACAACTATCGATAAAGTGGGCAATATCTTACTCACATGTGGCTTGATTATTGCAATGCTGGGAATGGGCTGTTGTATAGAGATCAAGAATCTTTTACAACATCTAAAACGACCGATCGGGCCAGCCATTGGAATGGTGTGTCAGTTTGTACTGATGCCTTTAGGGATGTTTGGGTTAGCGCATGCTTTACAACTGGAACCTTTCTTCGCTATTGGATTGATTGTTCTTGCTGCCACGCCTGGAGGTGCCTTGTCCAATATGTTCACTTTCTGGGTGGATGGAGACATTCCTCTAAGGTAGGGATATATATCAGTCAGTATGTTTATTGTTCGTATGTTTGTTTTGCTTGGTGATTGTTTTATTGAGATTTCCTTTGGTCCTACCTAACTATCAAGTGATACTGTATGTGTAAGTCCTACATGTTTAACATTGAACATATCACTTATCGTGTCCATGTTTATTTCCTGGCACAACTCAAATGTCTGTACAAATGATACTAAAGCATGACAAATTTTCCCGAGCGCCTATGTTAAGGGAAGCGTTTAACTGTGTTCATCAAACAAGTGTGATTAGTTAAAGTAGTCATAACACACGTTATCACCATTTGTATTGTCTGGAAATAATATGGAAATAAGGTTTGTTCTTTCTTTTCTAATAATTCAGCTTAACTATGGCGATTGTGTCTAATGCTCTTTGTGTTATATTCTTTTAATTTCTTAAATTTCAGCCTAACTATGACGATTGTATCGAACGTTCTTGCATTTGGGATCATGCCTTTGAATATATGGTTATACTGTAGAAGTTGGACAAGCGAGGAATTTCAAGTTCCATACACACAAATCATGATTTCTCTCGTTATGACAGTAGGCCCTGCAGCTGTTGGAATATTGGTGCGCTGGAAATGGGAGAAAGTTGCCCATTATGTTATTAAAGTAAGTTGAGCGCAGAGTTTTATTTTGCTCCACGTGAGGTACATGAGGTATATTATTATATCTTCCGGTCCGGGACGACAAATATGTGTTAGTAGTTGTTCAACCGTCACTTGTTAATGCTTGTTGATCAAAAGAAATGTACTATAGACAATTTTGCATGGCACACCTACCTACTCTCAAAATACATGGTGTCACTCATCAGAAACAATAAGTTTCAAAGGTATACAAAGCGACTCACAGATATATCTGAAATGTTTAGAAAGGTAGTACTGTTAACACATGAGTACAGGTAATGCTTGGTTCAGTCAGGTAAGTTGTTTTAATAAACCGAAATTCAAAATATATTCTTAAAGCCTAATCGCCGGTATTTCTGAACAGAAACACCCACCTCCGGGAAGAATACAAAGAAAGCGTTTTTTGTGTATAAAAACATTTCATTGTAATCACACAAAGAATATTATTTATCGGCGTCATTTGGTAGTACAGTCGCTTTAACGTTGTTGGCATGTATTTCGAGAGATGTGTGATCCGTCTATTGATACTTCTTGTATTTACTATACTTGATTGAGTTTATGTTTCTCTTTGTAGGCTGCAAGCTTAGTTGGCGCCGTTACTATCACAATCAACGTCATCATCACCATCATCAGGTTCTCCTTCATATTCAATGCACCTTGGAAAGTATATCTCGCTGCGCTGTCTTTACCAGCTATTGGGCTTTCGGTAGGATTCGGTGTACCAAAGATTCTACGAATGGACAGTGTGTATGCTAGAACAGTTGCCATAGAAACCGCAGTACAAAACTTCCCGTTGTGCTTCGCGGTTATAATATTGTCCTTTCCTCGCCGGTATTTGGCAAAGATTGTGTTGCTGCCATTAGTCTCAGCTTTAGGGGTCATCGTATGTTGTACTATGATGGTTTTATATTACAAACTTGTAAAGAAAATAAAGCAACGAAAAAAAAGCAATAGCAATAAGAACCGCAAAACTTTAAACAATGGTGATGCTGCAAAATTTGTTGAGATGGAACTGATCAGTAGCAATGGGAATCGCGAAGCATGAGACCCGTATAACTGACTGTTACTAAAAAGTACATTATAACATATAAACAATCGCATACCAAAGGTCACATGGACAACATCATCAAATGGATATCAAAGTGTTATTTCTAGTATTTAGATAAAAGGGAAAACATAACTAGACGGGTATTTCTTTAAAGGGACAAGACACCGAAAGTTTATAACTCTGATCGCTTAATCAATATTAACCGTACTAACAAATAGATCGACATATTTTCTGCACATTCCTTACTTCGTTTACACATCAGATAGGCATGATAGGTGTTCGAAGTGATACTAAAAAATGTATATTGTTTGTATTGCAATGCTTGGTACGACTTGTTGGGCCATACATTGATAGGTATATACTAACATTATAGTTATATATTCATGTCTTAACACATCAAATAAACGCTTATATTGTATGTTGAGATTAAGTATGTACTTAGATGATATTAGATCGTTTACGAGTTTTAAATTGTCAGTGGCGTGGTATTGTTGAATAACGTGTATTCTAGTGTACCTACGTTACCGTTACCGCTGTATGTGTGTCACCCTCGTAAATACGCAGGGTTGTAGATCCTTTTTCTGGAACTGGAATAATGTACAGCAACAGTAGAATGTAAATATAAGAACAAGCATAGGTGTAAACCGTATGAATGTTTATTGAACTGAAGTGCGCATGCTCAGCCACTTAGTGCGGGAAACTCGAAACAAGTGAAGTTCGGCGTGTAAATGAAATGAGGTGTGGAATGCCTTACATGGGGAGAAATTAGTACTATAAGAACAATTGGATGCATGCTGTAAAATATATGATGTAATGATAAAACATGTAAAACGAATAAAGCATAGGTACCCCTGTGACATGTGTAATACTAGACACGAAATGGTACCGTAAACATATACATGTACTAGTAAGCTCACCAGCGTTATTTACTTCACATAACGTTAGTTGCTTTTCTGATTAATTGTGTCTCAAATATATTGACAAACGCATTAAACATTAAAATAGATCAAGAGGTTTTGTGAAATTTCCAAGCACTTATGCATCTTCACCTCAAACTTCCAAAACCATTTGCGGTTAGAGTAAAGTTGTTTACAGTCAATCAATGCTCGTTCTATGTAAATGTAAAGCAAAACTTCTTAAACTCTGTTTTTAGTTAAACTTTTAATGCAATTAATGTACCTGACTGTAAAGCTTGTTTTTTTATGCTGGCGTTTAATTGAATATTTGTACATTATATGTTATGCGATTATACACAAAATGTATGGCCCCTTTGTTCTGCATTGCTCCTAAAGTGGTAATACTGGTAACTTTGTCATGGTCTTTATAGTTCATCCTTCTCAATTAGGTCATGTACACCGTAAATGTATTTCGAAGAATTGAAAGGCTCTTTCTTCATTCATCCTTTTAATTGATGTTACATAAGTTAATGTAAATTGTAAACATCATCGAAATGGGTTTCCTTAGAAGGCACTTTAGAACGTTTGTGTTCGTAGAATAAGCTCTATGTATCGTCCACAAACATGTGAGTTGTGTTTAAAAACATGCTATTGATTCAACTTCGGGAATGTTGACATTGGTTAAAAGCATTTTTTTAAATAAGAGGAATGCATTTTAAGTTGGGATGTTTACAGGCGACAGATTCGAGCTTTAAACTGTTATAACTATATATGATATAATAATGCAGATGAGACAGTTTTCCGTTAGACCCTGGATTTAGTGTATTTCAATTACATAAAAATGGTCTACATTTGTGTCAGCTTAGGTCTACAACTATTAATTCATAACTGTGGTTATTTTTCATGTGTATTCAGCTCTGTTCGCTCAAAACAGTGACTTAATACTGGTGTGGATAGCAAATATACTAGGCTGGAATTCATAAGCATGGATTTACCCTCAATGTTAATCCTAATAATTGCTGATCAGATTGTAAATGATTCGCTGTGTTGTTCTTACAAATACAACTGATGTTTATGTAGAGTCATAGGTAAATTATAGATTCTGCTTTTAACATTCCTGATTTTATCTGAAATATGTATAATTTTGCTTGAAATATGTTGGATTAAACTTAAGCCAGATTAAATGAAAATCCAGCCTAGATTAGGTTAACATAGCATCGTTGTAAGATCGAAACGCTGTAGAATGTATAACTTAATGAAACAAAGAAAGATTCGTTCAGCATGATTAAAAGGACCCTGATTTGGTTTAATAATAACTCAATCCACTTTAAGTTTAATTAAACACAGTGGGTTCAAAAACGTATATACCAACTATATATTTACCAGTATAGTTAAAAGCAGAATATATAGCTTACCCAAAAACCTACATTACCATCTACTGTAGCTGTAAGCACAACACAGCGAATCATTTAAACTGTGGTGAGTATATGTTAGGATTAACCTTGGTTTTGAAATTCAGCCCTGATCAGTTCGATAATCGATATGTTTACTCTTCAGGTGAATCATACTTAAGCCCACTATATAAGATACGACAAAAAGGTAATAATGTATAGGAGTATATGGCATATCTATCTTTGTATGATATTTATTCAAAACTTGACATCTTTAAAGCTATCATAAATTCATCTCTGGTGCATGTTTATACCAGGTCTAATAAATGTGAACATGTGGACATCGTTAAATTAGGACAGTGAACGTTTCATCCAATGATTTAGCCTGCTCAGAAATGTTGATAACATGAAATATATGCCATAGTCTCAGGTCAATATTCGTATACAACCAACGTGGTCTAATATACAATAAAACATATCATAGCTGCCAATTACAAAAGTAAACACACGCAAGAAGGCATGTCATATCAATTTCTAAATTATATAAGATCCAAGTATACACCCATTTATATTTACCAAGTACATGTAGGTATATCAGTCATATAAGTTTATTCATGATTCCGACACACATTGCAAAACCCTGTATCGGGAGTTCTGTCATTACGAGAACGTGCAAATGGAGTTGGGGTTTGTGGAGGTTCTTGGAGTCACTGTGGAGGAAGAGTGCATATCCTAATTAGATCATGTATTTCAGTCATAGTTGATTCATGTAAATGGTCGATGTACGTCAGTGAACAAATGCTAAAATAGGTTCGTTAACAAGTTCGTTGGTGTGTTTTGTATCCTCCATACTTTGCATATACCTCTACCCACAAGTTTCCGGGAATAGCAAAAACATACGTCGCGTATCATTGAAGGCGTGTTTGTTTTGTTTATTTGTTCTAACCATTTGTTTTTGTTAACAGAAGTTTGTTAACAGTGGAATCATACTTCTTCGTTTTGGAATGGGTGGGTGAGCTGAAAACCCCCGAATTAAAATGATAACATATTTCTTTCTTCGAGTATTTATATTAAGAATCTACTTAGTTACGTGTCCATGAACATATCCTAGTTAAGCTAACCCGCAGTTGTACATACCTGCGGAAGAAAAAAATGATTTCCAAAAATATAGTGACTGTTATCTCGAACAATCGGGTCGGTATATATGTGCATCAACTGTGTGAAGTATTGTTTTAACATGAAATTAGCTACCATACTAAGCGTTCAATAGTTGTAATGTTCATGAGAAATTCCTGAAACATTTCGCTTAAACATCGATATTTGGACTATGTTAAGGATTTCGAGCCAAACATATTGATCAAAGGTGTTCATCTTACACATTTTTGAGAAAAAAACATGTTCGATAGAAAGTTGATTTTTTTCTTACGAAGAAAGGTATACATCTAAAAAAGCAAAAATAAGTACATGTCACCGTACCACTTTCTGTATTCAATCTGAGTTCATGTAGAAACCTCGAAATACAAAATGATTTGTCTAGAATCACCCAAATCAAGTGAATTTGCTATTTTTTTAACAAACAGTGGTCAAAAATCCTTAACTATATTGATTTCATTATTTTAACAACTATTCAATTGATATTTTTGAGAAATTAAAAAAATAAAAAGGTTAAGCCTCCGGTGGGATTCGAACCCGCAACAACTGGGGTGTGAGGCTAAGGAACACCTGCGCAATAGGATGCGGAAAGAAAACTGCCTTGATATTGTGAACTGGAACGACACTAGCTATCACTACATGTCTTACAATGTGGCAGTTTGAAGTATGATAATTAGAAAAATGATAGAACAATGCAACATTCAGCATTCAGATCGGAAACAGTGCTTCAAAACTGTTCGGAGGTTCATTATCTGTTTGAGGTCATTATTGTTTTTTGTTTTTTTTAAATTCTAAAACAAAAGTTAAACGCACCAGCAACGCAGGTTGTTTATATTTACATTCTCTAAAAAAGGCCCTTGTCACATGTATGCTTGTCTATGTGTTGTTGTAAACTTGAGACGCACGTCTCTAAGACAGAACTTCTCACATTAACCATGGCATGAACATATGATTCATGATTCGACTTAAAGGCACATTCGTGTCCATTGTTATCATTCAAATTCAGAATATCAGTCATACATACTGCTTAGAAATACATACATCTAAGTATATATAAATATCAGTAAATAATGGACGGATAAATATAGAAATGCAAAATATTTCATAAAAACAGGACTCTAATGTATTACGTTTTAATCGTGTGTCTAATATAAAGATGTGTACGTTTTTATTAACACAATTATATTTAAAAAGGTATGCATTACATGTTCAAGCGTGTATCTTTAAAGGCTTTACGTGTTCATATTGGTCGGTACGTTTATGCAATTAACCAAAGTGTCATTTTGACTCGACCAGAAAGTATAAGATAGTGTTCTTTTATGAACACGTTATCAGACATCAAACGTAGTCGTCTGTAAAAAGGCGTTTACAATGTTCGGTCCAGTCTTCAGTAGTAAACACAATTATTCCAACGACACGCTATTATATATCACACAGAATGACAAGCTCCTTTTTCAACAACTAGCACCTATATGAACTATAATGAAATACATGTATCGTGGGTCAAACAGTGAATGAATTAACGATTGTTACCCATTTAAAATAAGTATAACCGGTATTTCTTAAAAACACATTACCAAAGCTATTGAAAAGTCTGGTCATGTTGATCTATCGGAATTGGTCCATCTTCCAGAGAAAAGGAAAACACATGTGATATTGCATCTCATAACTCGAAATTATTTAGAGAAAATACGAAGTTTTTTTCAGGCTGGATCTCTAACAAACATTTGCAAAAGGTGAAATACAGTATGGACTTTACAAGGATTTGTGTGCTTGGCATCTGTCTGTTTAGACTAGTGTTAGCAGGTTAGTGAACCATATAACATAGCTGAGTGACTTATGCTTTCGCCCAAACCGATTTTTTTGAAAATTTGATTTTTTATTTCATGAAGACAGCCAATATACCGGTGTATGGAAAGAGTGCAGTGTATATACAATATTGCATGGTTTGTCTTAAAATAGATTATATACTAAGATGCTTAGAATATATATGTACAGTATCTTCACCATTAAGACACCACAGGCTCTCGGTGCGTTCGCGCCCTTAGTCTTCTTAATCGAGAGGGCACTGACAAATGTACTCTAATATGGAAATTCTTTAAACCAACCTACTGTAGGGCATCTGGGTTAAAGGTTGTGTCTCTTACTTTAAGGTAAAATAATCATTTTGTTATAAACAAGCAACTTTTAATGACAACGTATATTTTAATTGTTCATGCATGTTAAATTAAATTCATTATTTGACAGAGAAATGAAGGTCTATTATGTAACACACGTGTTAACGCAAAGTATTGAGATCAAAAATATGTGTCCAAACTAAATACTCGAATTTAGAAGCACAAACTCGCATTTATTGTAAGTCTGTTTAGATGCGTAGACCAAAATAGAACCTGTCATCGAACATCATGTCTGTTTAGATATAGGTCATTGTTATTTTAGTTGTTCTAGTGCTTTCCGAGTACATACTATTTCATACAAGTTTATTGTGCCATTTGTAACAACTTTCAAAATTATTTATTTTTACCTAAACGTGAGAATCACAACCTTTACTTTAAAATTACATATTCATCTGTCCTTCGTAGCCACACAATACTTATGAATGAATGCCCTTTTGGAATATAAAGACAACTTAACTGCTCGGTCCTATAGCCGAGTAACCATATACCGAAATCGTCATAAATTATGTTTAATGGGTTAGTTACTAGTTTAAAGTTGCCCTTTCATTCCCGATTAATAAGATGTTTAGTACTTACCAGCAATTTGAAAGTAGTTAAACCAAGGTAGTGTTCTTTTTCTTCAAAACTCAACACAGATTCCTTCATTAGACACATTTATCATTATATATGTATTCTAATTCCTTAAAATATTTTTTATGAAATGTATTAATTAGATACTCTTAAAAATCATGTCAATTTATCAAAAGTTCTAGTTGCTTACTTTCTTTACAAAACAATATAAACGTGTGACCATTGATCCAAATGTCTAAACTGTATGAGTCTAAAAGGCTTAGACTTGTTTGATGGGGCAATGTTGAATACAATTTTTTTTCTATCATGATACTCAAACACAATGCCCATGTTATGTCACGAACATTTGTTGTAAGTTAATATCACAAACAATCAAGAACAAAGATATGAAATACTGCTTGAAAAGACAAGCAAATTTGAGAAATTAGTTCAAGGGGCATTTACAGTATTAAGCGCCCATCATTAACATTTATTTCTTCAGAATACTAATTAGAACATATATACATATATATATACGAAACTAGAGATACCACTGTATATTAGTCATGTTGAATAACGCCACCTTCTAGTTATATAATACCCATTGTCCATGAGGATTAAACCAATGATCCTATAGTATATTATATAGAAATAACGAAAGGATGTTACTTCTGAAAATACCAAACTTCAGACAAAGTGATTATTATTTAGTCCAAAACACCAAATGGTGGGATCATCAAAACCAAGCTAACACGCGTGTTTACTTCAAATAATCTCTCTTGTATATGACTTGGGCAATTCAAACAACTTCTGCTAGAAAATGGTTTGATAAACGATTGACAAACTGAGATCTGCACAGGACAAAAACGCACTATTTAAACATCTAATGTATATATTTAAGTACATCGTTACATTTATTCTACTGAATAGATTCATTTAATGTCACACTGTCTTTCATTCAATGTAGTGTGTGTTACATGAACACGTTTTAAAAAATCTATTTAGATAACTAGGCCATCACTCAGGCTAACACTTAAATGAAGTATTTACAGATCATAATTAGTAATAAAATCATCATTGGATAATAAGTTTGTAGTTATTAATTAAAACATCATTAATAAATATCTTAGTACTATGGCACTAATATTCATAACAACAACTATTGAACTATAAAAGTGTTGGCTTTCTAATAGCTTATGAAACAGTCATATGATTACACACATGACATATGATTTAATACTTCTAACAAAACGTACACGTGACACACTAACAAACAAGATAGTATATAGCATACATGTTAAATAATCTCAATAAAAAAGTTTTATATACAAACATACTAACACTTCTAGTATATGTGTATGTCATGCATCTGTATTCAAATCATGTATGCATCATTTTCCTAATCATGTGTATGAATTAAGATCAAGTCAGTAAGTAAAGACGTTTTTGGTATTTTTTTATTTTCAATAGATTATTTTTATATTTACATATATTGCACGAAATTTAAATGCTGAATTTAACAAGCTTATAAAAACAGAAGGTCACCTTGCTCGTCTTTTCAAAATATGACATTGAACACACCCATCTTTGCCAACATTTTTGACTTTATTTGGATATTTTGATACTCTCACTTATCAAGTCCTTAAACTGTAACAAAACACTAACACTGCTAGGTATGATAGTTTTGTGCACAAAAGGTTTACACAAAATGTGCAACACTAGTTGATGAAAATAATAATCGATTTGTTTGTTGTTTTAGAGTTTGTGATTTCGAGCCAAAACTATTGGTCAAAAGTGTACATCTTGTATCATACCTAGTCGATGTATCAGTGAAAGTATAGTCAAATAACGCCAGTGGACAGTATATCGAGTAAAAAGCATGGTCTTTTTGGCGAAGAGGTGGGAGGCGCGAGAACAAGGTTCCGCAAATATTTCAAATAAAGCCAAAGATATTGTTATAAGAATATGTCGATGTAGTACATGTTGCTGTGTTGGTGGATACTGTCGCTTTATGGTTCCTTTACGTAGAACTTTTTTGAACGTGTAGTTCACCTCGTCCGAACAACATAGGAAACAGATGTGTATGGAATAACGTCATAACGAAAAGATACACTCAGAGGTCATGTCAATGTAATATGATTAATGTGTACAGTTACCCTTTTCTTTATCTTTTCTGAAATAACAAGCTTCTCAATTACTACTTCCGTACGAATTTACCATCGTTACAGTGGACGGTAGATGGAGTTTGTGGAGTTCTTGGAGTCACTGTACCACTACCTGTGGAAGAGGAGTGCAAACCAAAATTAGATCATGTAGTTCACCCCGTCCGTCCAACAATGGAAAACGCTGCATCGGGAGTTCTGGCATTACGAGAAAGTGCAACCAGCAGCCATGTCTTGGTAATATAATCATACTTTGAATGTAGTTACTTTTTTAAAATAAGTAATAGCGTGATAAAACAATTTGACTTCTAAATTATAACGTTTTCGCACAGAACTGTGTTTACACTACATGTGTATGATTTATGTCGTAAACTAGCTTTGCAAATAACGTTTTCCAAAATATTGATAAGTGGGGATTTGCTTTAATATCAGTTCAAACTTGTTAGTATATGTAGCAACTTACGTATACATCCTTTTTTTAAAATGTAGTAGCCAGTACTCGAGCTTCGATCACGTGGACTACATCAACAAAAACAAAAACAGAGTATTTCGAAACAACTTCAACTTATTGGACGCCAATCCTCACAACATTAACCGACAACAACGTACGAACCTTGGTGACGTCTACACAAACTACAACTATCTCGACTACACCTCACTCTACACCAGATGGAAACCAAAGACAC
>ENA-OREC01001477-OREC01001477.1-marine-metagenome-genome-assembly--contig:-NODE-1477-length-11967-cov-11.852061_pt1 | contig 11967 bp, 5 predicted proteins | sample MGYA00248626_ERZ508543 | MGnify/ENA primary metagenome ERZ508543 (study PRJEB26211, sample SAMN05518279) | marine metagenome | isolation source: Puget Sound, Washington, USA | host: Bankia setacea... | reverse complement strand
TAATAATAATAATAATAATAATAATTATAATTATAGTAATTATAGTAATAATAATGATACAATTTTAATTCCATTGCTGTCAGTGCATAGAAGCACGGACATATGTCCGTTAAAGAAGTCAACCATCTTAATAAAAAGCAACACATACCAATGTTTAAGATTTCTGGCTGATCAATTCATGTTGTGTCTGCTATGTATTTTTTCTATCTCCCATACACACACACGCGCACACGGACGCACAGTTTTACCCGGACACTAACTGTATGTAGACACATTGTGAGTTTATGCCAGCTATAAAAACTGTTGAAAAGTTCATAATAACGTTTAGTAAAAAGAGCTTTTGGTAAATGCCATCGGTGTCAAATGTTAGTTTAAAACATATTTTATTTTCCATATATACATAAGACAAACATTTAAGCTACAACATATAAAATCATGGTAATAAAGGGTTGGGCCACAAGTTCCTTAACTTAATTACGGTCCTCCCCGTCAAATGTTATAAGCTTATAATGCAATGTGTTGGTGGGCCTATATGTTAGCCCGTCTGTCCGACAAATATTATAAATACATATAGCAATCGGAAGCGGTATGCATGCGGCAGTCTATGGAAACAAATCTAGATTTCTAAAAATTCATAATAATTACTAGCAGTTTCTGAATAGAACATGACCCGACACCCCATTGGCAGTGTTGGTGCGCATTACGGCTGCAATATACAAGCATGTTCATATTTTAATGTATGCCCTACGTGGTCTAACCAAGCATGTCTTTCGTCCGAACCTAATCTCTTTTTTCGAAATAACAAAACAAACAAAGACAAGTGATTATGTATTTCCGTGTTCACATTTTGACAATAAGGTAACAAATCGCTGTCATGTAATGCATCCCTTATTTCCGCATTTGGTACTATTTACATGTGGTGATTTTTACCTGTGCACCGGCTGTCAAACTTTCGGCGCCATGTTGTTTTAATTAACGTTTTATATTACAGGTGAGTACTAACTAATAACAGCTAGTTTTACAGATAATATCGGATTTATGCCTACATAATTAGAGGTACGGTATAATTCATTCGATACTACTTCATATTGAACCAAATATTGTTTCAATAATGCAGTAGAAAGGTCGATAATATACATGCAACACCATACGTTCGTTTGACAATCAAATTCAATGGTACTTTCAGATTGTGTGAGTTATTTTTATCGTTTAAGCGAAATGTCACCTTGCATTGAATTATTCTTTTAGTTAGATGTGTAGTAATCTTGCTATAATCATATCAAAGTGATGTACACGATTTACAAACTAATCTAAGACAAAAAATGGTTAAAGCTTCGCATTGTCTGTTAATTGGTGGTAAAAACAATGACTGTGTTTACAACAATCAGGATGTGATTTGAGGATAGGTTAATGTTTAAATGCATAGGGATATCAGGTAACGCAATGAGCATGGTATAATAAAATATCAGAGTTTTGATTGTTTGTTTTGAAAAAAAATACAACTTAAAACATAAATGTCAAGTAAAACTATTATCAGACGCAGGGGCCTCATTCAAATTCGTTTGACAATGCTACATATATACTTTCTATCTATCTTCCAATAATGTCAAACCCCTGCTGGGGACCTAGACATATGCCTGTCAAGCTACAGGAATATTAGTAAAGCTAAAAAAAAGAGAAGGGAAATATAACCAATATACAATGACTAAGAAAAATAAAATAGTTATAAGAATATAGGTTAGGTTTAAAAAGAAAGTGTGGTTCACATTCCTTTACAATATCATTTATATCTAGTTTATATATAAAGACTATTTTAAAATGACAAATGGCAAGATGATCTGGTACACACGAAAAACACTATACTGTAAATATAATTTTTACCACATTAGGGAAACATATATTAACTCAGTTAAGAGTACTTCTTGAATGTGTGAACGACTTAGCTATCGGTTAATTTTGTAGAAAATGGACGGTCACAGTGTTGGCTCAGCCCCTGGGAGTGTGTCAGGTTCAAGTGCCCGTAGTACACCTGTACCCCACAGTTACAAGCCCATAACCCCAAGTGCTTCCCTTCTTGCCCTTGCAAAAACGCCTGATGATGATATTCGAAAGAAGCATCCAGACGAACTTGTGAATATCATACGACGACTGGAGTCTGAAAACCGCAACATTGTAGCAGAACATGGGAATATCATGAAAGATGTTAATAAGAGATCACAAATACTGTTAATGGAGCTTAAAGGTTTAAAAGACATAAACCAAACCTTGCAAGATGATAACCAAGAACTGAGAGATCTCTGTTGTTTCTTGGATGATGATAGGCAGCGGGGTCGTAAACTAGCACGAGAGTGGCAAAGGTTTGGAAGGTATACTTCTAGTGTCATGAGGAGTGAAGTCTCTGCTTACCAGGAAAAGTTGAAAGAGCTTGAAGGAAAGCAAAAAGATCTTATTTCGGATAACTTAGACCTGAAGGAATTGTGTCTTTTCTTGGATCAAGAGCGTCTACGGGCAACTCAACAGAGAGATGAAGGGGACGGCAGTAGTAGTAGTACAGTGGCAGGAAATGAGGATCACCAGGTTGATATTGAACTTCTCCCAATCAACCAGTTGCAGCCAGCTGATACAAAAGATACACCACAAGTTCAGGTGAGCAGGTTATACTTAACTAGGCAGATTTGTTTTGTCATTTATATTTTCCTTTGTGTAAGTTAATACTGATTTAGTAAAACAAGCAACCACATGTGCTTATGTAAATCACATTTGAAGTTGAAACCTTTCCTGAAACAAACCTGTACTGAGCAACAAGACCTAAAGGAAACAAACGGAGCCTTTGATAGGCTCTCACTATCACCTAACAGGCATCTACCATTTACAAGTCAGACACAAAACCACACAGCCCACGCTGTACATCAGGTTGTCATAAAATCAACAATTGTCATTGTTTCAACTATTAGAAAAAGTGAAAATGAATCTTTCATGTTATACACGCACTTTGATTTTATTAACAGGTTACAGGTACCCAGCGTCAAGGTCCAGATGGTACACAGTCAGGAACCAGTCCACATAAACCAGAGGCTGTAGTTCATGCTATGAAGGTACAATGATATTAAAAATCATCTCTATCTCATTGATTTGTTGAAAAATTAAAAAGATTTAATCACAACTGAGAAAGAGTTTTAAGTTATTTCAACATTTCAGATTACTCTCTTTTTGTGATTCGAACATGAAGGCATACTTTGATAGGTAATTGAATAAAGAAGCAGTCTGAACTCTTTAGCATTCACCCCTCAGAGGGTTCCCATGTTTGAAAGAATTTTGATAAACTTTAACAACCATGATGTCCTGATTGAAATGCGTTTGATTTTACCATACAACGTTAGTGCCTTGTGTTATAATTAATGTATAAATACTTTAGGTATTAGAAGTTCATGAGAATCTGGAGCGTGCACAGGCAGACATTGGTGATGACAGTGAGCTGGACGATAAAGAGAAAGCCATAGTGAGAGAAATGTGTAATGTAAGTTCTTGGTCACTAATGTAAATATTCAACTTATTGTATCACCCCACCATTATAGATATAATTGAAAGATGGTCATTTAAAAACAATTGTAAGCTTTTTTTGACACTTGGCCAGATTTTTAACTTCCAACTGTACATAACACATAAGATTATTGTAACATACCAAAATCCTGATGTCACAATACTGATGTTTGATATAATTTTCATGGTTCAGCCAAATCAAGCATTCTTAAAAAATCAAGGAAAATTACAAATACCGGTAAAAATTAAAACATATGAATCACTTGTTGGTCGATGACGTCACTGTTTTATTTGGCAATGCTATTGTCTGCTGTAGAAAAAGGAATGAGCTTAACAAGTATCAAGAGTTTGTACTGCCAGGTTTTATTTACTTTTTACCGCCACATACCGATAGTCAACATGTGTTACGATCTTGTCCACAGGTTGTTTGGAGGAAGCTAGGCAATGTGAAAGCAGAGCAAGTGGTGGACACAGATAGATCCTACCCATCACCACCAGTGTATGAGAACCTTGCGTCTTCAAGGAGTAAGAGCACGCCTCCCGAATCACACCTGGTAAAAGCAAGTCCTTCAACAGCTGATAACTTGTACCCACCTGGTTATCAACATGCTCAGCAGAAGGACAATCGCAACTATGACCCAAGACAGGAAGCTGGTGGTTTTGTAGGGGCAAGTAACTATGTTGATGGCCCTATGAGAAGTCCAAATGATTACCAGGGACAGTACACAGGAAGTGGGGAGAATCAGTCACAACGACCTCCACCAGGCACTTACTCACAACCACCGGGGCCACCCACAAACCCACAGTACTCTGGTACCAAACACAGTAAATATGGTTACATTCACACATCGAGGTCAACACCTGTGACCCCTATCCCTCCGCAACAAAGTCAGTCACCATCTGCTACATCTCATAGAATGGAACCTAGAAGCCATTCCCCAGGTCCAGTTAGAAGAGCAGTCACCCCTAAGGGGAATGAGTATTATAATAGTCAACCATCAATACTACCACAAAACAGGGGCCAACAGTATCCTAGGTCAGACTCCCAGGCTCATGTGTATCAGAATCATCCACCATCTAATAACAGGGGAGATAACTCATATGAGAATGTTCCCACTGGTTACTACTACCCAGGGACCCCTTCGTCAGTAGCTGGTCCCATGCAAAACGGGACACATGACTCTGTAAGTTCCAGCAACGACTACCATATGTCTTCATCCCATCTAAATACACCACAGGACCACTATGGGCCTACTGCATATAGAATCTCAGGAGGTGGACAGGGTGGTGGGAATGCAGCCAGGCCAATGGATCAACGATCACAATCAAGGGGTCCTGGTGGGGTTCCGATGACACCCCAATACTCACAGAATGTGCCAGCAAGAAACCCTTCCCCTACAAAGTCCTTAACATCTATGCCACCAAGTCCAGGTTTCATGCCTCAGCCAAAACCGTCAGCATCTGTACCACATTTCACACCATCGCGGAATAAGCCCAACCCTAACCCAGGTTATTCTTCACAACCACAGATGCACAGACCACCAGCTGCATCACAACCACCTGTTTACAATGCACCTCCTGGATATCACGATCGACGGACAAGCTACGTGGATCCAAGGGAGAGCAATCAAGTGTATACGGATCGACCAGATAGACGAGACCCAAGGAACCAATACTATAAACAATAGGGTTGCTTTTTCAGAGTTGATACCATATTCTCTGTCATCAACACTTGCAACGAATGGCCAGTAAGAAATTAGAAATCAAAATGAATGGCTTCTGTGTTTGACCGATTTTATCTTTTCGTTGCTACAATATGCAAAACAGCTTTTGTTGTGGGTTTTGTTGCTAGAAACAACCTTACATGTGTAATCTTTTTGAGAATCTTTTTTGAAAATTAATCATACATGTTGAATGGCTTAACACTATGTTTTGAACAAACAACTTATATGGTACTTTGAAACACTACATTATTCTGCGATGCTGGTTGGGTGTCGAGAATTGTAGGTTCCTTGTTCTGTGTTGTTTTTGAGTTAACAGAAACAGAACCAGTGATAGACTTAGATTAACATGCATATTTCAACAAAGTTAGATATAGACTAGAATGCTTTTCTCTTTATTTAGCATCATATAGTGGGACCAGACAAGTCACAGCAGTTAAAGAGCATTTCCAGTACACAGTGCATTCCTAACATTTTCACATGACTAAGTGATATAACTTTTTATGTATTAAGCCTTTTTTATTTGAACGTTGTAAGAAACCCTACCAGTTGTGTTGTTAGTGATATTGTATATTTTATATTAGGTTAACTGATGGCTAAAGGTTTGAATGTACTTAGTAGTTTATTGTTAATGTGTTGTTTGTTTGTAAACTGCAATTATTTCTAAAGTAAGAGTTTTCTCTAAAATATATTTGTAGCATATCTAAATGACAAGTGTGGGACTGTTACCTTGAATCGTATTGTTTACAAGTTTATAACAGTGATATTCAATTAAAGGTTAACAGATAGTTGCATAGAATTCTACCATAAGTGTGACGTTAGATATATTGTGTTATGATTCTACATATGTTTACTTGTAAATTGAATTGTATTTAAAAGTTACAGAGGTTTCCATGCATTTACAAAGTGTTGCTTACTCTGTTTTATTTGTATATGTATATGATTTTTATTGAATGAAGGAAAGCCATGCTAAAAAGTGTTCATTGTAACTTTGTTTTTGAAAAAACAATCAATGGGACCTGATTTGCAAAGTCAAGGGTTATTGTTGGTAAAAAGGAATTACAGTAAATTGTTATTTGGTTAAAAAATATAACCAAATATAAGATCAACTATTCAATATTTGAATAATATAAATGTGGATATGTTCAATTTACATGACAAAGGAGAGTTCCTATTGTTGTAAACCAGATATTATAATACATTTTCTAAACAATTGCATTTTTGTGAAGTGCCATAGATATAGGTTGTGGTGTAGAATTTGTAAACATGAATTTTAACTACGGTATGTTTAATTATATTGAAAGACCTGATCCTGTTATTCAAATATAAATGAGCTTAGTGAAAATACCTATCATGTTTAGGTTGGAGATTTGTGGACTTAATTTCAAGGTGATCGACTGATCGGGTATTTCGATATTGTTAATGGCATTTAACTTTGGTGTATTTAAAATTGTTGTATACTGCATATAAACCTGGAATATTGTGTGCTGGTGATAAATCATCATAGAAAGTGAGGTACATCTATGCAATGTTGTGAGGGTTCTTTAAAACAAAATGCATTTATTGTTTTCACTAAGTGCTTTTTGACAGGTGCTTCTTATCGTGTTAAATATTGTAGTAATTCTATATAATGTGGGAAACACAGATATGCTTTACACTGTACAATATAGCAAACTTTTCGCACAGTGAACTCTTGTGAAGTCAGCAGATTTAGACTTCTGAAATTGCTTTAAACAGTTATTGATTCATGACCAACATTATGTATGACCATGGTTTAGATTTAACTACTTGTGTCTGCAGACATTCCATATATAAGGGAGAGTACTCAATGTTATACTGTGAATCAATATTAGTCTCCCTTCAAGTTGTTATATCCTGAAGAGACTTTGATAGTCTTACAAGACAAGAAGCTCTTTAATAGTTCTTTGCTGAAGGCTTCTTTATATTGTAAAGGTTTTATTTTCTTGTGGTTTTGACAATGTAAATGCTTAAATACTGCATTCCAACTAGGGTGTGTTGTTAAATATCTAACACATTCATGTCGTTCTCATCGTTTTCATTATGGTCTCATTTCTAGCTTCACCAAAACACAGCTTTATAAGTATGATACTGTTTTTTATATTAAATATGTTTAGTGTTCTCGAGGACAAATTGATACATAAGAAAAAAATGCAGACGTGGATTGTTATTGATGAAGCATAATTGTTCATGATTGTCATACATATATATATATATTCTATATAGACGTAATCACATTATTTTCATATATCTGTAGATAGTGATTCACAGTTAACAGGGCATATCATTCTATTTCAATGACAAATGGCAAATATTGTACAAATAAAATCATTGTAAAACAACCGTATCAGTGTCTGTCATGTTTGACCTAGGCCTCCAAGTGTTTCCTCTATGTTCCACCTCATTGATTTTAGGAAGATCACAGAATCCTTCAGAAATGTTTTAGTTATCCAGGCACAGAGTTGGGTTAAATAGTTCCCTAAACAAACTCTGCCTCTGATGCTATATGACGGTAGTAAATAGAAGTAAATCCTTTGTTTAATGTTATAGCAGCCAAAAATAGAAGTTTAATGACGCAATAAGTTGATGTTTCATAGAGTCTAACAGCTCCTTAAATAAGCTCGGTCCTCTCAAACTGACAACATTTATTCCTTGCTCTTGATTCCAGCTCAGACAAACTAGCAGTCTATAGGTTTTATCAGCTAAACTCAATAATCATGTTTGTGTTGGAAATTTCGATAAATCTTGCATTTAACACTCAAGTTTGTAAAATGCTGGAACCTGGTAAGCCCATTAAGAGTGTTTTGCCCTCGGGGTTAATACTGTCAAAAGTAGTACGAGTGACTCAAGTCTTAATGAAATCCACTCTTTTCAAGGCAAGTATTTTGTAAGCCATTATGCTTGTCAATAAATTGTTCCATGTGCTTATTGTGCTGTAGAAGCTAATATTACAGACAGAAACATTAACGTATTGCTTGCGTTGATAAAAGTAATACTATCTCCCGTTTGGATCTAAGCATTTAGGAATCTACTACGAAACATAATCATTTCAGCGCCCCATTTACTAAACAAAGGCCTTGTATTTCTTGGTGAATGTTCAACACAGTGGAGACAGTTTCAGAGACGAGGTTCAAAGTGTCCATCTGGTATATTCAATGGTATGCAGTATTGTGTGAGACTGAATCTCGACTAACATATACGAGCTCGAGTATATGCATGTATATACATTAAAACTAACAGTGTTTTGGCATATTCAATAGTGTGTGTGTCAACGAACTATTGGATGCTGATATTACTGAATTGATATGTGCAATACTTTGAAATAAATCAGTAAGAAACCAATATGATTAGTGTAAACAGTACCGATACCATTCCGCCTTGCTCAATTATGTTTAAGCTTTTCAAATGCACTATATAGTAGAAGGTTTTAGATTGTTTTTTTATTCTATCGTTTCTGACAAAGGTTATGAAACACATTCAATACAGCGCATATACTATAGTAAGCACGGATGTACCGCTGGTTTTAACATAGTTATAGTTTAACATTGTTATTCTTTTAACATAGTTTACATCAATTACAGGTTATAAACATCAACAGTCATCTATACATTGTATTAAACCTACGATACCAGCAGGTACTCACACACACATGTAACATAATACACACCTGGGGCTCTGTTACACATCAGTCGACATCTTCAGTACATCGAACAACTAAACCATAACGTCTACATGTTCATGAACCACATGAATCCAACATCCTGTTAGGTATGGAATATAGATCTACATAAACATATCAACTATGGGAAGCCAGTGGAGTCCTGGATTCGCTGAAGTTTCCATTTTTTCTACGATATGCTTCATAACTGTACATGTTTCTTTCATTAAGCACATGTAAATGGTTCAATCAATCTCTTCTTGTCTCTTCAAACATTGACAACCGTGTAAAATGTATTTCTCCAAATTGATTTTAAATTTACTCGTCTCAACAACAGGCACTAACTACCCGAATTGTCAGTCCAAGTTCATTAACTTTTACGTCTGCTGTCATTTTAAAATGTGTACATGCCAGCCGCACAAATTTGGTCTGTCTCAAAATATGATTATTTTTAGGGATAAAAAACAGAGTGGATCAACATGCTTCTTTATATTCCGCTGAAACTGTCTACTAGCATGAAAACTTACTCCCTGTTTGTGAGATTTCTTTTAGGTTTCTTATATTCACTTCAAACAATTATTCTAAAACGGTTCCGTGATTTTTCCCGAAGCACACAGAAGGAAATGAGCCGTGTTTTATAAATACGATAACATATGGCTGTTGCCACGTGCTCTAGGCCCGTGTCTATTACCTTTACAGGCCGCGTTACCAAACGACATACTGTCGATATAAACTTTCTAAAAAAAAGTACAGCGCATTATAGCGGCACAATCGGTCTTGTCGTGTTAGCATCGTACGTACTCGTCCGGGTGCGTGTTGTTAAACCTCGTGATTTTATTCATACCGACCGAACTCGTACTTATATTTTATTCTGCGATACAACATGGGTACAGATGTTGTATTTCTTAATTCTAAACCGATCCAGTGATTTTCTCCTATACACAAAGAAGGAAACGAGCCGTGTGTTATTCACGATCAAATATAGCTGTTACCACGGATCTTGGTTCGTGATCTGGGTTCGTGCAGATTTTACTTTTGTTTTTACCTTCCGCGTATACGCTTTCCAAAAACAAGTGCGGCAGATTAAAGAGTACATGTAATTAGAGTGCAAGTGGTCTCGAAATAAAACATCGATACCCGTGTTTATCGCAGAATAAAATATCCGTACTCGTTCGGGTACCGTTGTTTTATACGACGATACGTCACAATACCTGCTTAAAACAGTCCTCTATTTCTGTAAGCGGACTGTTTTAAAAGTACTGTGTTATCAAAACATCTACGCAGAAAAGCATGGGGAATTAGGAGAGAAGACCACCGGCTCCGCTCGATTTGCACATGTTCATAGGCGACAGGCGCAGGCCATACTTATGACAACAGTTAGTTTAAGGTAACCAAAGGAAATCATAGAAACATAACGAAAGTATTCTTAACGGTAGCTATTACTTATTTCTTAAACAAAGACGCTAAAAGTTGCCTTAACCCAGCTCATAAATCGAACAAATACACAGATCATTTAAAGAGCCGATTCACACAGCGGTACAAGATCTATACATCTAGGTTTTACGACAAACCCTCGGCTCATATTTTGTTTACCAAATCAAATCAATAAGTCGTATTGGATGTTAATAACACCGATCTGTAAACAATACCCTTTAATTTGGGATTCAGGTATGAGGTAGAACAAATTTCCACGACCGGGACAACATTCAATACCTGTCATTATAAATAAGGGTCTAACGTCTACCTGCAAATTAACACTAACATCACGAATATGGGCACAGACATTACAAGGAATATTGTTATGATTATGATTAACTCAAATTGTCGTTTGATACTCAGTCTCTTCACTTTCCTTCCTTTTCTTCCCTCATTCAGGTCCACACAGTCGTCAAACATGTACCGCAGCATCCTCCAGCGTTCTTGTAGTGCCTCTATAGCGTTCGTCACGGCACGTTCTTCAAGCACGCGCTCTCTAATTACCTCGTAGGCCTCACTATCGTGTCCAAACGTTGGTTCCCCGCGTTCTTGACGTTTGCGCTAGAAAAGAGGATATAGAAGTATTATCGAGTCGGAAAACAATTATCTTTTCTACACTGCTTTGTGATATGAAAATAATCAAAGGTGTGTTATATTTGTTATGTTTTTACATATAACAACATGATGTGCGATGTATTTTTATGAGAAGTACACATACTTTGTCACACACAAATGACGCCCTCTTATCGTGTACTTTGAATTATCACGTAGTACGTTTATACACCTGCACTTTAGCTATCTGTTATTTCCGAAAGTGATTTTCAATAATCTTTATAGTATACCAAATAAAATATTACAAAACAATCTAATCGTATCATCTGACATGTGCATGCATTCACCTAGGTAAATAACATCTAGTACACAATGTAAATCTACATCAAATACTAAGTGTGAACTCGTTTGTCTCTTTTTTGTTTTTTAAACAACCTAATTATCTCTAAATAACGATTAAGTATTATATTCTAGATATCTCCACGTAGGCTATACACAACTTTGTAATTGTATTTATTTACATTTATATGCCATGTAAAGTATAATCGGTATTCGATCTACTGAACAAAACCACGCAAGGGTATATTTCATAAAACCTTTATATAACTGCCAAATACATTGCAACGTAAATGTCAATACTACATGTGGCCCTAGTAAACTCTAAACCGATGAAGGCATGTACAATGTTAGGTCTATGACCAGCCCAAATCTCTTGTAATCACATTTGCAATATTACATGATCGGTGATTTATATTCAGTTACACATGCTATTGTATAATTTATTGTAATAACATCAAATAGATTAGGTTACAGGAATAAGATATGAATATCCAGACGGTGAACCTTTATTTAGATTTACATGTATATAGTTACAGCGAAGTAATATACTGCATCATGTGTGTAAATTGACTACTTACTCGTAATGACTACTTACTCGTATTGACTACTTACTCGTATTGACTACTTACTCGTATTGACTACTTACTCGTATTGACTACTTAC
>ENA-OREC01001476-OREC01001476.1-marine-metagenome-genome-assembly--contig:-NODE-1476-length-11974-cov-13.110616_pt1 | contig 11974 bp, 1 predicted proteins | sample MGYA00248626_ERZ508543 | MGnify/ENA primary metagenome ERZ508543 (study PRJEB26211, sample SAMN05518279) | marine metagenome | isolation source: Puget Sound, Washington, USA | host: Bankia setacea... | reverse complement strand
GGGGGGGGGGGTGTAATATACATGTATTCTTATTTATTTGTTGGGTCTTTGTTAAAAGAATTTCTGTAAATTACACTTTTACACGTTCTAGGTACCAACCAGTACAAGGCAATGAGTGTAATATGTAACAAAAATTAAATTGTTAAAATATTATTATGCAGAATAATTCACCCCATGCTTTGCAAAGAGAAATAAATGTGGAAATATAAAATAAACTGTAAAATAAAATTAAGAAAACAGCACACAAAGTTTCACACTTTTGCAGTACATTGTCAATGATCAATATAATCTTTAACAGGACCTGGTATTCTCTTCAGAAATTAATTGTAACGGTTTTATGACAAATGATTATTGATGTCGCCGTATGACCTATTGATTGTTGGAGCTCTTTAGAGGCTTTTCTCTGCTGTCCTGGTTTTTAAAGTGCATCATACCATGTGACCTATCCGCAGATTTTCTCCCTATTTAACAGCTGCAATACAAGGCACAAACATTCTCTGCTAGTCCTGCTCATCATCATGTAGGATATTGTAAAATACGAAAAATGCATTACAAATATCAAAATTCCCACTCATCATAAACCACTTGTAAAATCGTAGGACTGTTCTGCTGTAGATATTTGAACAGGTGGCTTCCCCTTGTAAAATGTCTTCAAAATTATGAAGTTTTCCCCTAAATTCCCCTGAAGCCCTCAAGCCAATATCGCTCTAGGTGAGCGGATACGACCTTACGTCATGTACACCATCGCTGTGTTATAACCTCTAAATATAATTATAAATATTTTATATACATGTATACACAAACTCCCAAAAAGGTAAATTTTCTTTTAATATATTTAAAGATAGATACAATCTTGCTCACAAGCAATAAAAAAAATATTGTAGACATAGAAAACAAGTCACAAAGAATATGGAAAAACACCAGGTTACACCTCTTTAACCGGTACTTGGTTTAAAGATTCAGGATGGACTTTTCCCCCAGAACTTGGCAGGTTGCTGAGCTTACAGGCGAATACTAAAACCATGCAATTATAATCTACTTATCTGCCAGTCCATGCTACTCAAAGATGTTAAACATTGATTTTACATCAGATTTAGATATTGTAATTTAATTCAATTTTGGAATCTAACATTTCAAGCAGAAAACATTTAATTACACGGTTGGATTAACAGACAAGATCAAATAACAATAGTGGTAAAGCTAAAGAATTATTGTTTAATCAACTTCTTCAGATTTAAAGCATGTCAAACATTAAAGCCATTATTAATTTCAGGGTTTATTGAAATGACTAAGTTTGCCGTTGTAATAACAGCAATAAATTTACATCAGTGTCAACTGCCAGTGCACATCTGGTAGTACTGGTGGTAATATAGTGTTTATGATGTATCACTAACAGCCCCCTTTGTCCCCATCTAAACAACCCAATCACTTACTGATGTGTTTTAAAAAGCAGCAATTAAACCCTTTTGAACTACTACATCAAAGTTAAATAACCAGCATGTAAGGTAAACCCATGCCAAGAATAAGTTGATGATTTGATAGTTGCTGATTGGTAAAATATAGGGAAATAATCAGAAACAAGCATAATGCATTAATCTACTTTCACTTTACATAAGGTTTATCAACGCCTTGTGCCAAATGCCTTTGTCAGTGTTTAGCAATTACTGTCAAACTGTTTAAAACCCAACTGAGAAGTCTTAATACCAATAGTAAGGGTTAAGGCAAGGGGTAATGCTAGGGATTTAGGGCTCCCTTCTATAGAATTACCTGATTGGCTTTAAGATTATTACAAAACTCTTAATCTCTAAACAAAAAGGGTGCCGATTCCTTACTGAAATAGCTAGTACCCCTGTAAATGGTCTGTCAACTGTGTACACAGTAAATAACATCCAGCAAAAATGCCTAATCTCTAGTATTATACAATATATAGGTGTTACATGTTAATCTTCCATATATGGGCACAATTGAAGAACCCCTATGGAAATCAAAGGGATCCACTAGTAAAGATGGCCCTTAGAAGATTTGACCCCTGATGTGACTTATCTATACACCCCAATTTATCAGCAACCAAAAATCGAAAAGAGTAAAATCAACATTACAGATATAAAATAGATCAATCTGTTAAGATATAAATGATGATTTATAAGTGATACTTAAAAACGATGACATCATTGAAAATAATGCTCAATCATTTAGAATAAAAAGTCACAAAAGATAAAATAAATATGTCTGGATGTGTGTGAATCATTTCTTATATTAATTAAATTTATTTAAGAAACATGAACAAGAACTTATTTCAATACCTTAATTTCAGTTACTGCACCTAAACTTTTTTCGAAACAGAAGAAAAAACACTGTACCAATGTATATTTCGGTTTAAGATTAAGCTTTAAAAAGTTGATCTTATGTCTGTTTTATAAAGTTCTTCTTGTGGAATTCTTTGACTGAAAAATCATCTAACTTTAATTCATTATTGTTTTGTGTTTTTATACTTCCTAATGTTTACTGTACAGCTGATAGGAATTTACTTGGGGATTGTAAATTGAATTACAAAAAAAGGATATCTGAGAGTTTCACTAATTTTATGTCTTAAAAAAGCATCTCTAAAGAAGCAAACATCATCCTGTCCAACCATATTTTTTTCTAAATACACAAGCGTCAGTTTGCATGGAGGGTGAAGTTTGAGTAATTACAATCACTCAAAGTAATCACTTAACATATTTGATGAAACTAATTGTGTTACCTTTTACTCAAATGTGACAGATTTGTACATCAATGTTAAAATGAGTGAATGTAACAACATTAGTATTGACACCTTAGAATTGAGTAAACTATGGCTGACCTGAAGCTTGCAATATAAATAGACTCTACATATGTTCATATTATTATTATTTAATCAATAAAAAAAGGAAACATCACAGCATAAGAAAATGGGTTTGAAATCACCATTCAGTTATGAAAGACGGTATGTGTTTAAAGTTAATATTTATTTGTTGCTTCTTGTAAACATAAGAGATGTATGTGCATAAAAGGTTTCTGAACTGATAAACTCAGATATATCAATACCAGAAGTTCTGTTTATAAGCAATCAATTTGTTTTATTTTTGTATGTTTTATTATTTCTTATTTCTTTACTGTTTGAGGATAAATCAAGTTATTTCCCTTTTTGTAGTTTATTGTTATAAAGTGCGTGTTGAATATCACGATAAAACATATATTTTCCAAGTGGATAATATAGAATAAATTTGGTTCGTTTGAAATACTGTTTAAATAGACAATGCGGTAAGATAAATACTTATACCCCGTTGAGTTCATAGCAGACTATGTTAGCATGGTCTGTTTTGATAGCATTGTCTTGTTTTATTTATCAATCTAAGCTAAATCTTTCAAAGTACATAAGCTGGACCTCACACTGATAAAACCGAAACTGAAAGTACAGCGGTATCTTACAAGGCTGTTTACCTGATTGCATAAATCAATAAACAACTGAGTTCTTCGCATTCACCGTCTTCTTTAATCTCTTTCACCGTTATCGATAGCAATCACCACCCATGAGCGACCACATAATTGCCGTCGGTTAGGTCAAAGATAAAGACGGTAGGTTGTTTTCACACATTTCCATAACGTCGCTCAGGCTAGGTGAAAAACGATACTCGGCTCTCATTGGCTCAACCAATAATCCGTTTCACGACATTGTATAAATAGTCGATGAAAAATATTTGGACTTCAAAAATTGTGCTAAACTCGTAAAAATGGTGCTTAAAGTAGAGGCTGATACTCTTTCTGGACGTATTCCAATTGGACCATGGATAGGTCAAGGGTAGGTGTTTTCAATTAAAATATTTTTGGAGATCTATATTTTTTTACCGTAAAGTTTGGCGCGAGATGTATTCATGCGCATACATTGTTTACAAACCACGTGTGTTCATAGACTGTGTAACTGGGACAGTGTATGATGATTCTTTTGATTAGATTTGCAACATTTCAAGTTAATTAGGATTTACTTTTTTGTATCGGAATAAACAGGTAAGTTATCGTCTACATGCCATCCAACGGTTGACTCGTAAAGTTATGTGGTAACCTTTATAGTTCGATTCCAAAGTGAATTATGCAAACGGGTTGCACAAATATGGCGGATGTGTATTAAAGTGAGTAGCTTTTCGCGCGCTATGTCATTAATGGCATCCGGTAATTGTCAACATTGTGATAATGAGACATGTCGAGTATTTGCTTCCTTCACTTTAAAAGTTACTCATTAGACTCTAGATTTATGTGTAATCAGCTGTTATGTGTATGTCAGCTGATGTTGTCAACTTACACAAACAGTGTTCTTCTAATATTCTGCAACTTTGCATTTTCGAGTTCATTCAACAGACTTAACTGTCAACACACATCTATCTTGATATAAACAATCTCATGTAGAATTAACATGTCAGTTAGTTTTAGTGTAAGCATTTAATGTGTAGAGATAAAACATTGTGTGTTGACAATGTTTGCAAGATGAGCTCAATAATGTCAATGTTTTGTTTCGGGGTTTTTATGTGCACATTTAGAGGTCTGTCCTACTTTGTATGTTGAACATGTTGGAGAGGATAAAGGTAAACAATGGACAAACTATCTGAAATTGTTTGAATGTTGAGGTGTTCTGAACCCTATGATCTTATTAGTAAATTATTGATGTTTTGTAACCATAATGTTTTGTGTATTTTCAGATTTGGTAGCATAATGAGCCAGGTTGTTAACACCCAGACACCACCAAACCAACCAATGTCTCAGGAAACCTTTGAATACCTCTGGAACACTCTAGAAGAGGTGACAGAAAATGGGTAAGTTGGCTACTTGGAAGATTTATTATATTCAAGACTAAACTATCTTTGACTTTATATTTACAGTTCACTTTAGCGTGATTTCCTTTAACCATACATTCTAGTACTTTATTGTCAGCATTTGAGGTACCTGTTTTGACATATATAATAGGTATGTTCAATTTTCAATAGTCAAAATAAAAAGTGTATGTTTATATGTGTGGTTGTAAATATTAAAAACAATTGTTAGTTGCGATAAATCATAAACTCATCTAGGTGTGGTTTGAGAACTGCTGGGTATGGCTGTACTTATGTGTTGATAAGCCTAGGTTTATGACTCCTTGATAAAAAATAAACACTTATAGATCCATGTGATTTATGTTTTACATGCAAATAGTGAACTAAAATTCCTTACATCTTTGTAACCATGATTAGTCTCCCTTGGACTTTAGGTTTTATCCAAGATGTGGTAATGTTTATTTTTAGATTTATCACTATGCAACTCATATACTGGTAATACAATACTGTCATATAAACTGCTATACATATGAAATACTGTGTATATAACGTTATAAGGACATATTTGGGATGCGTAGTATAAGATGCATTATAAAACTTGGTTGAAGAATGTAATATGCTTAGTCAGATTGTATGTTTTTTGTAACTTTGTATTATTAAGATCACTCATCAGATAAGCTGAAAATTATGTACACAGATATTTAGTTGAAATAGTGAAAGTAAAAATATGAGGTACGTTTTGACTGACCTTTTAATTATATTGGGATGATGGTTTGGACTATTTCGAAGTAGGATGTATTAATTAGAAAAGTACATGGCTATACTGTTAAAATGTAAGTGTATTTAATTAAAACAATATGAGACGTCAAACTAAATTGTACTGTTTTGTTACTGTCTAAATTATTTGTCTTGAAAGTTAAAGGTATGTCTTATAAGAAAATAAGAATATGTGGAGGCAAACTTGTACTCTCTGTATATTGAATCTACATGTTTAATATAGGCTTTATGCAGAATCACTTTACATATCAAAAGATGATAGAGCAACTTTTGAGAAATAGGACCTCACTATTTTAAGATGAATTATTAAAACAGTGATTTCTTCTTTTTTTTCAGGGAATATACACACATTAATGCACGTGAATTGGATTACGCCTACGATGATAGTGATGAGGGTACATCACTGCAAATCGATAAATACAGAATTCACGGCCAAGTAGAAGATGTAGCAGATTTGGTAAGTTTACATTTATTTCTCTTTACCTAAATGTGGTATCTTTGATATAATTTTACCCTACCATTGTCTGTATGTTTTGTTTGTGATTCTTGAACTTTTTATTCAATCTTCCCCCAAACGTTGAGCTATGCTGGCTTAGGAAATACTCTATTTAGCCAAAGTTTGCAATATCATCAACTCTCAAGCTTGTGTAAATTTGTGTGAGTGAACAAAATGTATCCTTTCTTATTTTGGAAATGAGAAATCTATAAACATACCCTTCTAAACAAATAGTTATGACATCTTATTATTTAAGGCGTTTATATTTAAAAACAACTTGTAGCCAGTGTAAAAAATATACTATCAATGTCCAACTTGATTCTTCACAATTGGTTGATATCCTTGTATTTAATATTCTGTCAGTTTGAGCTAAATTGCCATTAGTATGCAATGTTTGGATGTTTTTCTTCACAACTTCACAACAAACGCCACTTTGACTGACTGTGGGACAAGTTAACCTATACATCTATAATGCTGTGTATGTCTGTATATTGCTGTGAAATGAAGAAAGGTATCATTGAAGTTCAGACTGACATTAAAAGTGGCCGTAAACAGATAATGGTGTTATAAATGTGTCATCAAACCCTGATTAAACTGTTGTAAACTCTCTACTCTATAGTGCATTGAAAGCCTTTCTCAAATATGTGCGAAAAACGTAGGGATCTGATGTTCTAGCCTTAATCTTTATCTGTTAATCTACAAGTTAAGATTGTTCTTTCAAACAACTATTCCTTCAAAATAAGAGATTTATCTGGAAAAGGCACACAGATAGAAAACATTTTAAGTATATCTAGTAACTTCAATAGTGGTATAAGAATTATTTTGAATATGTTAGGATTATAAGTCTGTTTGATTATTATTGATAATTAGGTATAGATTAAATAAGCATATATACAAAACTAAATATTATTAATCTTCTTAAATGATTTGTTATATAAACAATATTAATGACTTTAATGTTTTCTCAAGTAATAGACTCAAAGTTTAAATGATTTTTTAAAGATGCAACAAAAGTATAGCCATGTTTAAAGACAAAAGTTCCTAATTCTTCCAACAGTGTCTGCAGTTGAAGGTGATTGTATATAAAAGTGCAGTTATGACAATTTAAAAAGAAAATGGATTAAAATTGCAACTTTAAGTGATTTGAAAACTACTCATTGTGGTGTAGGTTATATATTTTCTCTAATTGGAAAACCTGAAAAATTTGGCTTCTAAGTGCATTTTTTTTTTTTTAAAGTAAAGTACTAATAAGTTACTTCTAATGAAATATAAAACAACAACTATCTATGTAAGAATAATGCAAACTATTTATAACCTCACTGACCTATTAAATATGAAACCTAGATTATCTACTCTAATCAATTAAAACTTTATAGCCTAGCCTGTGTCATAATTCATGTATTGTTACAAGCTCTAAAGTCATGCTTTGTGCAGTATTGATCACAAACATTTCCTGACTGCATGGTCGCTGATTTTGCTCTTACAGACATAAAGTTATAACCTGTTAACTAAAACCCTTGTAAACCAATATGTCAATACACTTTGTTTAAAACCTTGTGCTCAAATGGTTTGTTGAGTTCGACTCTACAAACAATGCCCTGTTCAAATATTGATAATATATTGGTAAAACTTTATAAAGGAAACCCTATACATTCACAGGGCCCGTTAAACCTTAAGTTTAAACTATTTATAACTCGCGGGTAGAGCTGCCTTAATCTCTATGGTAACCAGGGGACGCTATAGTGTAAATTGACAAGTAAATAAAGTTTTTCTCAGTACAGAGTCAATAATGTGTGCTGCAATACACACTAACCAGTCCAGAGAGTTTTCCCAATACTCAAAGACCCAGTCACACTTTAACAAGAGTAATTTAAGCCCTTACCCCCTTTATTTTCAATACACAGAAGTTTTAAACCCACTTTAAGCTGCTTGAGAAAATCCCGATATAGATATTTACCTATGTCGTCTCCCCCCGATTTATGGTAATGTGACGGTTGGAATGTGATTGGGCATGTATTGATCTCTGATCAAGTTTGATCTTGCCTTGACGACAGCATTGCCAGACCCTTGCGGCGCTTGCACAAGATCAGACTTGAAATTTGTTGACAATTTTTTCACTATTTTCATTTTATTTGTGAATATACACTGCACTTTGGATAGTATTGTTGATACGAATTTTGATTTTGTTCTAGTATATTAATTACGATTTATATCATATTTTTGAGTTTGGAAAAATAGAGGAAAATGATTAAGTTTGAAAGGACAGGATTCACAACCTATCGGGTAAGTTTACTCTAATTTCATTGGTTGTCATGTGATACTGATGGTGATAGAATTGAGGAAGTTAAATTTTTCATGTTCAAATATTGTGGTTTTGTAGGAAAAAATGTATAAGATTGTTAGATAATTCATGAACTTTTGAAGAAAAATTGTCACAATATGAAAGATTGTTATCTGTTATATCCATTTAAAAGAAGAACATCACAACTATATGTTGTATAATTAAGATAACCAACAAAATTGAAATTTTATTTTTTGAATTTGAAAACGTGTATTACAACTTTTATCATTACAGTTGTCTTGACTTTCTATTTTATGACTGTATAGTTATACAAATTATGTCCACTCCTCCAGTCAGATGACATTAATAAATTGGAATCGTAGAATAAGTAAAATAATTCAAAACTTAATTTTATTTTCTCTGACTAAAATGTTAAAACCAGAGGTAGATCTTTATATATATATACATTAGACTCTGATACCGTTAGCTGTAGTACCTGACTTCGATATTCATTGGCCATTATTAACCGTTGTCGCTCGTAATCTTAAAATCAATATGTGGACGACTTGCTATGTTATCACGGACGACGATTATAAAATACCCAATGGGCTTTGAAATTAGCTATTTGACACATCGGTACTAGAAAAGTTGAAGATACAATTAATTGTTCTCACTGTACTAATTTACTATTGATTGGTAATGGGTATGAGCTACAGGTGAATTTTTGCAGACATTTCAGACAGTGTTTTGCGATCAGTTACAGGAAATGCTAATATAAAAAAAGCAAGTTGAATTATTTTGCACGTATACGTTGGTTTGTTCATAATTAGTCAATAATCAACCGTGTGCATACAAGTAAAGATACAAAAATGGACGAGTACCTTTAAGACCAGGGTAGTAAGATTTCAAGTAACAGTGAACATGTAGCAAAAACTTGCCTTTATCTACTCCGATTTATCTTGAGTATACTTCAAGGGTCCTTTGAACAGTAGGGTAAGGTTGTAAGAACATCTTTTATCTACCTGTATATTCAAGTATCTGTCTAAATTCGGACATTGATCCATAGCTTTACAAAGATAGGTAAAATCAGTTTTCAAAATCCAGTTTTTATTTGTTGTTCATTGTTCTGATTGTTATAACAGAAAACTGTTGCTTAATTTGTTGGGATTTTATAGCTAGCTAGGAATGAAGTTGTAGTCTTAAAATGAATTGAAATAAAAAAAGATGGATTATACTCATCACTATGGCAACACAGCCTCATTGGCTTATCAGGTATGACTGTAGTTTTGTCCCTTGAACACAAAGAAACATTACCAATTGCATATATAGACTACATATTTTAAATGCTGCGATCAAGTTATAAATATAGGACATCATTCGCTTGTTTTGTGCACATGTTTTATCGATTTACATCCTGCACCTAGACAAATTAATTTATAAATGTAATGGTTTTAATCAATACTTTATACTTTTAATCAATTACATAAAAAGTGAATGGCTGAAAACTAAAGCTTGAGACGTGTTTATGAAAGTGCCTTACAAAGAGAAAATGACAACTGAGTAACAGGTTGACTCTAGTCAATTAGCATATATAGCACTTGAGACCGATAGTAGGACTTAGCTGTTAGAACCTTACCTAAATTTGTTAATAAGTTTATCACACTTTGGTATCAGTACTTTAATTGAAAATCGTTACCTACGACCCCCAACCCAGTTAACCCCCTCCCTCCTCTTCTACCCCAACCTGTTTCATCCCTTAACTTGAAGGCCTGCTCAATATTGCCTGACAAACACTGTAAGTTGCGTGACAGCAAGAATTAAACACGATCATCATCCCGTTTGCTTTTATTGCCTGTTCTATTGTGATAACATCATTTCCATGCTTTTGATGGATGGATGCTAAACAGTATTAACTAAGTTCAACGGTATCAAGAAGATAGAATGGTTGCACTTTACCTGCATTTAGAATTTATCAGCAAAAAGGACCGCGAATGGGAAACAGGTTGTCATGCAAAATGAACAAGAACCTTTTAAAAGAGATTGGGTTTCGGATAATCTCTTTTTGCTGAATCTTTAGTTGGTGATGAAAAATTCCAGATACTTTCAGTGGCACATGCTTTGTTAGTTTTTGATTGTACTTGTTTTGCATGTTTTATTTATGGAGTCTTTTCAATACATGAATAACCAAAGTTGCTGTTTGCATATCTGAAACCGTAATTCATCTTTTTGTTTTTACTCTATTTTCAGTTGAATCCTATCATCGGCACCACAACGTCATCATCCATGTCACCTGACTCTCAGACAAACATCAGTGGCTCAACGGCTTCCAGTCCATATAGTGAAATGGTGAGTTACAAGCCCCTTTTTGAGAAATGGATTGTCTGTTCTTGGTCTTTTTTTACATTGTTTCCAAGCCTGTTTTTCGTTATTTTCGTTTATTCCCTGTTTTTTTTTAAATTGTTCACTATCATTTCTTAGATATTATTCTTTTGTGTTCTGCTAATTTCTTGTGTGTTCTTTTGGTACTTTGGAGCTCCCTGTGATCTGCGGCCATTTACTTTTTATATATTTACACTAATTGCCCAATTGCATTTTCTTCACTAAAACGGTTTGAGGGCGGTTGGCATTTAAAATGTAACGAGGGTATTGGCATACTGAATTATTGAACGCCCCCATCCCCTTTTGTTCTATTCTTTGCCTATTTCCCTCCACTCATTCCTTTTAAATGACACTTGTAACACAGCAGACGGCAGGTGCAAGGCTACCCACTTTGTTTATCAGTGTTTATCAAGTGATGGATTGTCGGGTACTTTTTTAACAACCCGTGACCAACCAAATGAGTCAGTCCCTAATTGCATATTCATGATTGTCACAAACGCCTTTTTGAACAGCCCACCACCACAAATATAAAAACCTTGTCATCTGCAACAATTTTCGATGCACATCAGTGACAGTCTGTTACAAGGAACATGTGACAAGCATGGCACAGTTTAAAGTAACCTCCCTTGACAATCTGTTATAAAAGGTGTGCTAAAGTTAAAATGTCTGTTGATTTTGTAAGTCGTCTCGTATGTAAGCCTTGTCAAACCAATTTTATTGACTCATTGTGTCAGTTTCCAGCTAATTTTCATTATATTATCCATGATTCCATGACTCCATCACATGATATCTATATCCGGTATTTGTCAACAATAATCAATCATGTAATACTATACACTGATTGGCTGTTCTCTGGTGGTTATTGTTTGTCCTGACTGAAGTCCATTTAGCTAATAACATGTACTCGATGCTCGCACACATGTCCTCTTGATTGTGTTTAGTCATTTTACAGTTATTTAAGTCATTGATCAGTCTCATGAAAACAACACTCTTGAGAAGAAGAAAAATCACTTCAGTTTTACCAGATTTTCTCCCTCTATTTCAATCACATTTTTTTCATCAGCAACAATTTTGTCTAATCAAATTACACTAACGAGGTATGTTTTTCTCTCTCAGAATTTCTTCTTTGAACTCATTGTTGACTGATGGTAAATACTTTGACTCTCAGTAAAACAGAGAAAAAAGCTTGAGTTTACACTTAGTAGATTAAAAAAAGAC
>ENA-OREC01001475-OREC01001475.1-marine-metagenome-genome-assembly--contig:-NODE-1475-length-11974-cov-13.773893_pt1 | contig 11974 bp, 8 predicted proteins | sample MGYA00248626_ERZ508543 | MGnify/ENA primary metagenome ERZ508543 (study PRJEB26211, sample SAMN05518279) | marine metagenome | isolation source: Puget Sound, Washington, USA | host: Bankia setacea... | reverse complement strand
AGTGGTTATATAAACTGTGGGTCAAGTGGTTACATTGACAGTGGGTCAAGTGGGTACATAGGCAGTGTGTCAAGTAGCAACCTAGTTGGTGGGTCATGTTGTTACTTAGTTGGTGAGTCCAGTGGTTACTTAGTTGGTGGGTCAAGTGATTACTTAGTTGTGGGTCAAGTGGTTACATAAATGGTGGGTCAAGTGGTTACTTATTTGGTGGGTCAAGTGGTTACCTAGTTGTAAGTCAAGTGGTTACATAGTTGGTGGTTCAAGTTGGTACATAAATGGTGGGTCAAGTGGTTAATTATTTGGTGGGTCAAGTGGTTACTTAGTTGTGGGTCAAGTGGTTACTTAGTTGTGGGTCAAGTGGTTACATAGTTGATAGGTCAAGTGGTTACATAGTGGGTGGATCAAGTGGTTACATAAGTGGTTATATAAACTGTGGTTCAAGTGGTTACATTGGCAGTGTGTCAAGTGGGTACATAGGCAGTGTGTCAAGTAGTAACCTAGTTGGTTACCAGGGCAATGTGATTACTTATTTGGTGGGTCAAGTGGTTACATAGTTGATAGGTCAAGTGGTTACATAGTTGGTGGCTCAATACGTTACATAGTTGGTGGGTCAAGTGGTTACTTAGTCGACGGTTCAAGCGATTGCATTGTCGGAGGGTAAAAGGTCACTTAATTTGTGGGTCAAGTGATTACATGGTCAGTAGGCCAGTTACAAAATTGGCTGGACAGGTTAGTTTGCTTTTGTTTCTCTGTTATCCTCCTACACAAGGGCAAACAATTGTCAGTTTGTTGTAAAATAGATGATGCCCCGTTTGATGGGTGTGGGCAAATAGAACAAAGGGTAGTTACTAAGAGTTGCCCAATTCGAGCGTATTGCTAATTGCCAGTAATAGGTCATAAACATTTGCAGTCAAGTTTAAACAATGTTGTGATGCTGCACTTTGAATTGATAAGAAGTGACATGTATTGATAGTTGTTTATAATTAGACTAAACAGAACAATTTTCTCGTCCTTGATTTGTATTTTTGCAGCATAGTGCAGCACCTCATCAAAAACACCTCAAAACCAATCAGTACTGCAGAGCAAAGAAAAGACAATCTTGGAGTTCAAACTCAGGCTTAACAGACATCCATTGATTACAAGTCTGGCACGGTAACCACTTTTACACTCAGACAGACAGACATTTTATTTCAGACTTAATAAAATATGTTTACATTACAAATATGTACTAGGTATAATGTCACATTTATATACACAAGGACAGTATTCTCTTAGACCCTGAATATTATTGTCAACGATGCGGGTGACGTTGAAGCAGACACAATTGCATTAGTTTTCACATGTACTAGTATCACCTTCTTGCATTTTTCCCTTGACGTTCAGGGTCGTCATAGGGGTTTGGGGTTCCTTTTTTTACCCTTTTTTTAAATGATTGCAGTTAACATATATATTAAATATGAAGAATATATAACTGACAGGATAATGAATGAATATAAAAGACAAGAAAATGTGGAAGTTGTACAGTTTTATTTCACATGGAAGGTAATATACAAAATAGAAAAGTATAAAATATCAAGTATAATAAATAAATAAATGGCACATATTTATAATGTTTTCAACTGATGGAATTCTTAAAGATTATTTATATGAAAAACCAATGATAAGATATGATTTGTTTATAATTTACATGCATGTAGAATGATGTATGACTATTGAGAACACAGTGGTGATGCATGGTACACAAGCAGACGACAATTTTAACAAAAAGACTTAACATTAGGTTAGAAAAAAAACAACCTAATATATGTAAGAATTCCACATTTAAAGGAGTTTCAACAAACTACGAGCCATAAATCTACAAAACACATTACCAGACAGCAATTTTCTCCCTCCATTTATCAGTTTTATTGCTAATGTCACAACACACAAATTTCACGGTGCAGTTTCAAAATGTTCACTAGTTATAATGCATTTTTTGGTGTGCAAAATATTGTCAAACCACTGCAAGGCATTCTAAAACCTCAGCTTTGAACTGACATGTAAAGCACTTTCATCTAGAACATAAACCTTTATAAAAAAAACAGTAGCCTACTGTCACCACAAAGCAGACGACAGTTCAACCTTTGACCCTGTACTTTTAACTTATTGCGTCTGAAGTGTAACATTTTCCTTGTGTAGAACTCTCACAACCTTAGTAAATGACAAACAATTTGCAAACAGAACATTCCTGATGATTAAAACACAAGCGGTTGTAAATTGTTGGAGTAAATGCGAGGCATCAAACCAGGGAACTAGATAAAAAAAGGGCCTTTACAAGACTTAGTTAAGGGTACTGACTTGTACTCTCAAATAATGACAATATATTACTAGCACTGAATCCCATTTACTTACCATCTCTTATTCTTTATTGAACAAATAAATAGAATTTAAAAAAAGAGAGGAAAATACAAAGCTAAAAGTTTTGCACCAATAAATACTTAAAATGTCTAGCTCCCTTGCTGACAATGGAGTCTCACTCATAACACATTTTGACAGAATTTGGACGGACTTTGTTGCCAAAGTAAATAAGCTTTCTTTTCAACCCATTTGACCCTTATTTTCTAAAGTAAGTATTTTGGATTCAATTGTAATGTATAGGACTATCTACATGTGATAGAACTAAAATAATGAAAAATGATGAGAACAAACTCAACATTTAAAACCCTCTCATGCTCATACAATCAACACTAATTTTAAAATTATGATAATCGCTGATAAAAATATTTAAAATATTCATTTAAAGATAGAAAAAAACAAAAAACACAATGTTTACCTTTTTAAACATATAAGCCATCAGATCATCATGAACACTATTTAACATTTAAAAAATCCAACCTTTAAATTTTAATCTTTAGCCCTGAAATACATTTAATTGATAAATTGCCATACTTAAAGTGTTAAACAATTCGTCTTTGCATGTAATTAGAATGTTTTATTATGTAACCCAATGGCATAAGGAGCTTCTGAATCTGTCATTTGATAACCAATAGATTTTCTTGTCTTAAATTATTATCACATAACCAAATTTTTACAGAACTGAATGATCAAATTTACACCATAAAGAACACATCAAAGTCCATAATATAAACGTTAAAACAATGGTGTAATCATCCAGTCTTTATGCATGACATTTTTAACACTGTTAATAGAACATAACATCTCTATAAACTATACTTTATGGCTGTTACAACTTGTTTTGTGAGATTAAAATAGCATTGAAACTGAACATTTTGCTATTTAAACTGTTTGAACATGTTACTCCTCCCTTTGGCTGTGATATATGTTTTGTTTGGTAAATTAAACTGGTGTAAGAAAACTCGTGCCATGGTAAAATCTATGGGTTTTTTGGGTTAATTATCAAAACATGTTAGACAATTTTTTAGAGATATGAATATTAACTTCACAAAGGAAAACAATTTTATCTTGTGATTTCAAACATTTAGCTTGTTCTTCCTGCTAGTTTACTAGAGTTCTGTTGTGTTTGTTTTTTTAACAAGATTTGAAGAAAAATTGTCATACAAGTAGTATAAAGTGTTTGAACTATCTTACACACAAATTTCATTCATTTCTCATACCGCTCAGTGAAGACCTTTAAATCCTAAAACGACTGAGTAATAAATATATATCAACTGTAATATCACAACCTTTCAATAATATGATAAATGTATCAATGTAATACTGTAACAAAGCAAGCTGTTCCACAGTCAATAAACAAGAATAACCTTATCATACATTCCCTTTAACTCTATAAACCTGGTCTGTTCAATTTAGAAACACCCACTCACATTTATTGCAAGTATATCTAAGGCACATGGGGTCAAGATAGAAATTGTCATCGAAAATCTTGTCTGTTAAATTGTTGGTCATTGTTATTGTAGTTTTCAAGCGCTATCCTAGTACATATTGTTTAATGCAAGGTAGTTGTTTCATTTGTAGTGACTTTCAGAATTTGAACATTTTACCTCAAAATTAGAATCACAACCTTTAACTCTAACACCCTGTTCTGTAAAACTTTTTAAAATCTTAGCACTATACATTTTGCAGTAAAAGATAAAATGTAGAATAAAAAACATTCGCAAAATAAACTCACAAACTTCCTAAACCCTGATATTCATACCATTTTTCTTTTAAATCTTAAAGATGGACTTTCGCTCAAAATAAAAAATAACTCTCCCACTTTCCCAGAAATAAGGTATAAACAAGTGACCATAACTTTTAAATTGAATTTTAATAACAATAGGTAAATGTTTGGATTCCTAACTTTGTATACATTTTAAAATTGAGTAAACTTTTCAAATAATGAAAGACATCGCAAGAAACCAACATTTCAATTCTTTGTTTTCAGTTTCTAAATTTCAACCAAGTATGTATCTTTTCAGCTCATACAGTCGTACTAGACAAAGGGGTTAGGGAGAAACACAAAGCATTGTCAGTCTAAATGTACAGATTTTAACAAAAGTGCAGATATATGCATCCACTTCAAGGCCTACAGCTCCACATCGTTAAGACAAAAACATGTTCACAATTGTAAAAACATTCTACAACGATCTAACCAAATCGGTCTAACAATGGGACAAAATCATTTGAATAATTTAAAATTTCATGCTTATTTCATGAACACAAAAAATCGCTAACATACAAAAACAGTAATCTCCAATCTAAACATGCATCCATGAATCGCAAAACCACAAAAAACAACTTTCAAAACATGCTTTAACATGGCTAGACTTAATAAACAACTTCAATACAAATGGGGAATTTATGATTTGGCACATTCTGTAATATTTAGATTTTCCGTGTAATTTTGCACAAAACAAAATGAAAATGGTTGGTCATAACTGCAGCACTTTAATACTTTGGCTGCAAACTAGTGTGCATACATTCGTTTGCATATGATAATAATATTTTGAGATGCAGACGGCAATATGTTATGATGTTGCAGATGGCAATGTTATGATGTTGTGGATGCTATACTTTTTATAATGTTGTATGAAAATGTTATAATGTTTCACAGATAAAATGTTATAAATTGGCATGGAAACAAACAAATATTGAAAAAGAATGCACTAAATGTTTCTGAGAACAATGTTTAGTTATGTTGAAAGGAAAACAACATGATTAATTGCTTTCAAACAGGGAGTCACAACACTAATAGCAACATGATTAAAGAATGTTTCTGTGCAAAAACAATTACAACATGATTTAACAAAGGGACACAACTCTTAGCAGTAAAATCAAGGCAACATGATAGAGAAGATTTTCTATTATCTATGATCAAATAAACAAAACCTGGTCAAAAGAAAACTTGGAATGTATATTTAGTCTTATTCGTTCCCTGATCAACATAAAGTAAATAAAAAATGAAAACAGGAAAATGTTGGAAACCTTTGACACCTAATCAAAATCTTTTTTTCAAGTCCACTTATGCTTTGTACGAATATCTTCCAAAAGTAACAACCAAAAACACAAACATTCGTTTTTCCTATGCTTTTCCCTTCCAGCCTAAATTAACAACATAAAATATGATATATATAAAATATATGATCTATAGAAGTTTATGAAATATCAAAAATCATAATCATAATCAGACAGCTATCCTCTCTTTGAATATTTACATAATTGCATCAACCAGTAAAAAAATGCTTTCTTGTGGCCAGATTTACATCAAAGGACCGCACCCTCATATATGTCACACCCTAATCTCTTTGTGAGTTTAAAATATTTTTTTTTAAAAATCAATAAAACATTTTTTTCTAGAAATATAAGAAAGTAAAGGTTGCTGCCAAATGGTGTAACAGCATTTTCATCCTATACAAAGTAACAGCCATTCTGCACTGATGTTTAATCTTATATATATATGTTGTTACTGTAAATGGATTTAGTTTTTGATCTTTCACTAGCATAAGAATTGTATTGAAAGCGTTGATGTTTTACCACTAACATAATAACATTTTTTTTTTATAAGTTACCTAAATCACTAACATAAGATAATAATTGACAGTGTTTCTGTTTTACCATCAACATATTTGAGATGCAATAACCCAATAAGTTACAATGTTAACACATGTAAAAATACCCTGTCCATTTGACAATGTTCTGATTTGGGTGGTTGGCAGTTATATCATCTCTCTGATTGAATACCCTGGTATCAGTAAAGACAATATATTTATGTAAGAATCATTCACAACACGAAACCATAACCTCACTTGTGTACTTTTCTGGGCCACTTGTGTACTGTTCTGGGCCACTTGTGTACTGTTCTGGACCACTTGTGTACTGTTTTGGGCCACTTGTGTACTGTTCTGGGCCACTTGTGTACTGTGTTCTGGGCCACTTGTGTACTGTTCTGGACCACTTGTGTACTATTCTGGGCCACTTGTGTACTGTTCTGGGCCACTTGTGTACTGTTCTGAGCCACTTGTGTACTGTTCCGGGCCACTTGTGTACTTTTCTGGGCCTCTGTCTATCCAAAAAACATTTCTAGTAAAAGTCACAACACAAAAGCCATCACACATTGTCGTGACAAGTTAACGTCTTTTTCTGGAATACATCTGCTAAGTCAATCTCTACACTGCAATGCCCTTTTCTATCCTTGGTAATGTTGTGTTTTTCTATCACCAACATCAGCATTCTATCACAAAGTCCTCATTCCTTGAACCAATTCTTAACTCTTTCTTTCACTTCCAATTGAGAAATATTTTGCACTCTACCAAAATAAACCATCAAATAAACCATCTAAACGTTCAACAACTGTTTCCTTTCTCAAATGGTGCATTTATGGCTCTGAGAAACATTCTTCACTCCATCAAAAACCCATCACCAGAATCACAATCTCCAACAACTCTTACTCTTTCCAACATTACATCCTGGGCACTCTTCTGACCATGAAACTATTCTTGATTCAGTTCTATTCACTATTTTCACACTATTTTAATACTCGACACCTCCAGATATCGTTTGTGTAAATGGAATTATGGTATAAAGTGATATAGAATGAGATCATCATCTGTCATACATTATTGAGTGTATCCAGTCTACGTTAGTTGAGATCTTCGCGAACCTGTTGATACCACGGCAACCAGCTGTCCCGTGACTCATGAGACCTGCGACTGACCAGTGGTCACTTGTGTCCTTGCACATCAACGGACTGCCACTGTCACCCTGAGCAATGAGAGAAAAAGAAAACTCATTAATTTTATAAAATAAAGGTCTATGTACATATTAAAGTGTAGTAAAGTATTGTAGGATATAGTAGTTAAAACATAGACTTTGTTAGTGCACTTGTGAGATATTAACTTAGTTCCTACATACTGCTATTGTTTTCTGTAATAAAACATGGCCACAGATTTTGTTGTTTATTCATTATATATTTTGAACCAAGACTTTTGAATGTGCACTGCAGTAACAAATGACATAAATTAAAACAAATGGAAACAACATGAAAATTAGGAAATTTAAACAGCTCACACAAAACATGTCACCACTCATTGTTTAAATTATATTCATATGTAATATAATAATGATATGCTTATCTAAAACATATAAATTTAAGGACTGATCAAAAGGTTGTATAGTAACACTTACGCTACATTTATATAACAACCAAACGTTTGGGACTGAAACACTAAGGATAGGTGCCAAAAGTAGAACATGAATGTACGAACATTGAACATTAGAGATTCAAGAGGCTATGTGAGCTCTTTTATAGATTTCAGATGAATAAGTTTGCGCTGATAATGCTTAATTTTACACATCAAGATCATTCCGTACAGTTTTAATGTTTAGTTTCAATTAATATTTAGTAAGCCTAATTTACAATTATGACCTTTTTGTCTGTAAGTGCGCGCCAAACACAATTTTTCAACAAGCTTTCAACAAACCAATTTAACACTAATATCATAATTCTGTTGGCGCGAGATGTTTGTGGGATTGTCCGTATGTGTTATTTGTTTTGCTATCCACATCTACAACTTCTACAATTGTCTGTAAGATGCTTTCCCACGGGTTGATTCACTTTTCAAAACCAAATTTTATAGCTCTTTTGCAGCAGACGCAATAATCGATTCAATGCTTCCAAGGCCAAGGATGGGAGGTTTTGTTGGGGGAAATGTTACAGGAAATCAATGAATAAAAAACGCACTGGCATCGACCATCTATCTTTGTTTGCTATCAAATCAGCACCGAGTAACACACAAATTGCAGCGTAAACATTTCATAGATTTCTCGAGCTTTGCCTCCTTTAATGACCGCCTCATATCAAACAAAATCAGACAAAAAAACATAAAGAGATAAAGACGTACGTGCACATAAAACATCGAGCATGTGAACCATTTAATTATTATTGTTTTATGTTTGTTTGTCTTTACAAAAATGTGCAGTGTTAGAGAGAAGAAATATTAGAGCATGATTTCAGGAGAACAGTGAACCTGTTAGTGTTTGGAAACAATTGTGGTAAAACTTGGCTCCACTAAAATTTATATCTTTCCAACTAAGCAATTTCTCTATCTTTATACAGACATCTTTACAGACATGAACAGTGTGTTCCAGTAATACTAGGGGTGGGTTTGTGAACATAGTGATCCTGTTTGTAAACAATTGTGGTCAAACTGGGCCCCATGTGAGATAGATATACCTTAGACATCTTCCTAACTAAACACATTTGGTTTGAAAGTTACAGTGAATATAATTATAGACATCAAACCACCCTTAAATTTTCAATCTGCCGAAGAAAACCATTTATACAAGCTTGATACAAACTGCACTTGAAATATACTTAGGCATATGACATGTACTTGAATATTGCAGTTTAATGAACTTATAACCGCATTTTGATATCAAATATATATTTCATGATGTTTTGAGATTCCAAACTTAATTTGTAGGTCAGGCAGTGCAACCTTTCTATCTTTATCTAATTAAACGCCGTGTCATCCTAAATGAAATCAAAAGTGTAAACTGAAAGAGAGAACTTTAATTTTGTTTTTGTACATTCAAATTCAATGCATATCGGGCACTATGGCTATTATTTGACATTTATTAGTTTAGGCATATTATTGGTCTAAAATACTTGAATAGTTAATGCATTCCTTTAATATTAAATAAAAACTGTACATTTCTAACAGAGACAACTTTCTTTTTATATTTCTAATGGGCTATTTCAGAAAAGAGCTAACAGCATCACATTTTTATATATCAGTCTGTAAGAGCAGTTTATATCAATCTAGAACCAGTGTATGGATAAACTGTATCAAGTTTTCAAAAGAAATATTTCACCAGTAATTAACATTCTTAAATTTGGTTTTAACAACTAATAAAGCTTTTTTCTAACGTTTATATTCAGTCAAAAGTAGAAATGATGAACAGAGGCAGACATGGTTTGAGTAAATTGGTTTTGTAGAGTTTTAACAGTGTGCCAACAGTATTTCATGTCATATATCTACAACCAGTTATATCTAATGGTGTTCCTGAGCTTCGTAACCAGTACTTTGAAAGTAACTGGCTACTTCTCCACTTGAAACAACCAAGGAGACCATTGTTTTAACCGCAAAGAAAGTGTCCAGGCTGGTGCTTGAACCCATAACAACTGGATTACAAGTCAAGTGATCTACCAACTGAATGCCACCAATATGTGCTATGAAAGGAACTAGGTGATGGGGTATAACATACAGCTGCTGGTTTGTTTTTTAGAAATGACGACACTTCAACACATTGAGGTTATATAAAACCATAACATTTAGAACCAAAACAGCTAGCTAGGATTGTAATTTAAGAAGAGGGAAACCTGGAAAAGGTATCACCCTTGTATCAACTATGAATAATGTCCAAGATATTAAAGTTCATGTACTGGTATCTTGTGTATTAGAATGTTTTTAAATATTTTATTAATTTGGTCAGCATTTCCTGTTTAGGTTTCCATGGTTACAGGATTTGTGGGAGTCTGGATTTCAAAAGTTTCACTGCGAAAACTACAATACATACCTGACAACCTGAGATCATCCCAGATGCATACCCTGCACAAACAGTGGAATTAAGGTTCACAGAATTAGGGACAGGGGAGGATCGCGCACATTCCTCATCTGTTAACAACGTTAATCTCCCTTCTCGTAGGTCTGTCACACGCTCTGTAGAGAAAGTTAACAATAAAAGTAAGAAACATGTAGGTATATGGTACTGTCTATGATAAAAGAAAAACTGATCTGTGGCTAAAATCACAAAAGCTAGGATACGCCCAATGCATACTAACAATTATCTCCCTTGAAATATTTCGGACATGGATTATCCTTCTTAGTCACACACATCCTCAGGTGGTATAATCAGTCTCATAAATATCTGATCATTTGTTAAGGTGGAGCTGTGCTAATAAGACTTACTGACAGACAGATGGATGGATGGATGGATAGACAGGGTGATTTCTATACATCCCACAAAAACATTGATTTGAAGGGTTACAAAGATGGGCAAGACATTAATAGAAGGTTGTCAAATGATTCAAATGTTTCCATACTTGATCTTTCATTGATAAATCCCCATCCAGCCAAGTAACATCGGCTTCCAATCACGTCTGGACCTGCATTGCTATGGAGACAGACTGGTTGCACATTATCTCCCATCTCCAATGGAACACTTAACTGTAACAAGGCCATGTCCCAGTCCATTTGACCTTCATCAGTCCTTACAAGGTTAGGATTAAGGTATATCTTCTGAACGCGGATACGTTGATAGTTCTGAGCGACTCGTCGGTCTGTCGACACGGAACCTGCCATGATTTCAAACATCTGCGGCGACTGCGTATAATCTTTATCCGGCTGCCTGTAAGAGTACACATACCCTGTGAAAATCGTGTCAGCAAATATCATCTATCATCGTGTTCATTCAAGAAAAAAAGAATAAAAACTTACCTCTCCTCAAAAGCGTCGCTAATTTATGCAAATTCAACATAAATTAAAGGCAAAAAAAAGAGTAGAATATCTTATCTATAAATCTATCCACTTTTGATGATATGCAATAAAGCTTCTTTTAACACAACATGGTGCATATTTTCAAAATAAAATTCATATTTTGGATATTATCACGAAAAGTGTCAAAACCTGAAGAATGTCGTGTCTGTATCCTGCCCTTCTAATAACATGCTTTAAAAACAGCCCTACTTTAGATTGGAACAGTTTTGCATCTGCTAAATTTTAAGAGGTTGGCGTCCATTTTGAATTTTTGAATAATTAGTAATCCTCAAATTAGCCGGTTGATATTTGATAGAAATGATTATTTATTGATTATTGATTATTGATTACCGGTACTTCTCTTATTCTTGTAGTGTCCTTGAAGCAAAACATAAAAATGAAACCCAAAAAGTCACATTATACAGTAATCCTTTGCCGAAAGAAGATTGTTTTAAGTTACGCCCATGACAGCTGTGTTTTCTATTAAGGAAAGTGTATTTAGAGAGGTTTTATGTAAATTGAAGTTATTTGGATAAGGACAATCAGTTTTGACTTCAAACATCATTTTGGTCAGGTTTTACAGTTTTTAGAGTTACTTTTTGACAATTAAGTTTCACTGTTCAAAATAGTTTTGTAATCAGGACATCCATGCGCATTGAAAACTCACACAATAGAATGTCCCAGTTATTTAGATAAGAAGAAATGATGCTCCAGTTTTAGAGAGTTCCTTTATTGGTTTCACTATACACAAACAATACTAACAAATACAATAAAATCATTACCAGTAAACTTACACAATACAATGTCCTGCTGTAAGTACCCATCTGCTGTTGATGATGACCCCACCACAGATGTTAGCCCCTAAATGTATAAGGGACACCACCCATGGCCATTTACCAAGGGGAGGTAATGTGGCCCCATAAATGAACGGTACTGGAATATCCACTTGTCTCTTTCCACAGGCTAAAACAAGATGGGAAATTATTAGAAAGTGAACT
>ENA-OREC01001474-OREC01001474.1-marine-metagenome-genome-assembly--contig:-NODE-1474-length-11978-cov-13.225359_pt1 | contig 11978 bp, 4 predicted proteins | sample MGYA00248626_ERZ508543 | MGnify/ENA primary metagenome ERZ508543 (study PRJEB26211, sample SAMN05518279) | marine metagenome | isolation source: Puget Sound, Washington, USA | host: Bankia setacea... | reverse complement strand
CAGTCAAGATTTACTCTGGTAACCTCGTTCCTGGTTTGATCCTATCCTTCACATGGCCAATTTATTATCAGGTGATTCATTAAGCAAGTTCTATAATTGTCTGTCATTGTCAGGGTTACAGAAAAAACATATCACAATGTCGCCGCGTTTGTTATTTATGAAGCATAAATTTCACAAGTAAATCACGATATTTACTTGACGTATGCCATTACAATTATTTAAGACCTATGTGGAATGCTGTATTTAAAGTTTTCAACACATTTAGAAAATTCAAATGGTTATATATTTGAATATAGAGCGATGATTAATGTTCGGCAGAATGTTGACCAAGGTACATGGATAACATCATCCCAACATTGTTGCTAGAATACATACATGTTCAGAAGAAATATAGCGTAAATGTGTACTCCATTATTTTGCTGACGTTATAATTCTTTTTTTCCTTAAAACAAAAATATGAACTCTTATTTGTGTGTGGTGCAATGTCGGTATATATATTATCATAAATGCTATGCACACATTAGGCATTACACATGAATTATGGCACGTACATCTGTGTGAAATATGGAACAGTAGATGATGAAGCATGATGAAGCAAAATCTTACAAACACAGGTTAATAAAGTAGTCGAATAGCTACTATACATGTTTGCAGTGTTTGAAAGTGTATGTAAAAACAATATGAATCTGAGCTGACTCGATCTCACGACCAGTAGATTACTAACCTGCGCTTTAGACCACTGCGCTATTACAGTTCGTGTCAATTTTATGCCACACTTAGGAATGTAAACACATCAAATTGTTGATAAATGTCCGTACATCTTACGAACACTTTTCGAAAATTAATATGTCGTGCGCACTGACCGTATAATGAGTATGTATTTGACAGGTCAATAAAATTGGACAATACAACACGTCCAGTATAGTTTAAGCCTTACTTAGTTGGACTACAACTTTCCTTTCTAGTGAACCATTCTAACGTTGACCAATGGTGCAAAGAAAAGCGTTTGGCAATACATGCTGAAAAGTCTGTATCCATGATTATATCATCTACATAACGTTGCAAACCTTCTAACACCAACGTGCCGTTATTCAGTTAGATACATAACACCTGCATTATTGCTTCATCATCTGAAACAATTACTTGGTGCCAGTTTTGAAAGCCCACTCTCCTAGTACAACAATGTAGACTCTGTAATTAAGGAATGCAATTAATATCGACATTACTCTATTACTCTCTATTATCTGCGTGCAAAAAGTTCACCAGTTCATCAGTTGACAGCAGGTAGCTTTTCTACAATGCACATAGTCTTCTTCATTTGGACTACTATTGTATGGGGTAATTGTAATACACCACTTGGCGAAACATATATAAAACTTCAGAAAAGGGCAGCTAAATTAATCTTAGAGCCAGATACTTACACTCCATCAAACGTCCTATTTGCTGAATTAAAATGGATGACAGTTTCTGAAAAAGGGATGTATTAAAAAGAGATTCAAGTGTATAAAACTATTTTTGGTAATGTGCCATAATACCAAGAAACAATATTGCCTTTACATCCGAAATGCACTGTAAGTTATTGAGGTCATCTCGTAATACTCAATTATATATACTTTAACAAAGAATTAAGCTGTATCGACACACACTGATGTGTTCTGGAGCATCGTGCTGGAAAAGTATTCCTGAAAACATCCGTAATTTAATTACATTTAACCTGTTTAAACTGAAATACTTGAAGTGGTTCAAAAATAGTTTTATACATTTGAATCTCTTTTTCAGAAACTGTCATCCACTGTCGCCATGAGGCAAACTACTGAAGACAGTCACTGTAAATCAGCTAACAGTGAGAGGAAACTTAAATAACTTCAAATATTTAGAACGTATTTGTACCCCGTGCCAGATTATGGTACAGACGAGAACAGGTTATCGTTGCACGGTTTGTTTTAGATTAACTCCAACCATGCAATACAGGATCATAAAGCAACTTTAAAGACAGAAGCGAATAAGCGACTTCGATAGAGTTTAACGACGACCTTGATTCTCTCTTTTGAATTCATATTAGTGTTTTGCAACTCTTCACGTGGATAAAGTACATGTGAATGCGGAAGTATCTACGGAGGAAAAACCCGCAGTCATGGCACTTGAGACCTTCAGGGATTTCAAGACAACGTATGAAGATTGGTTGAAACCTGTGTATATTGGACTGAACCTTTTACATATATATTTGCCGATATCGACAGTAAGAACAAAACCTTTATTATCCTGGAGAAGTCTCTGTATATATGTGGTAAGTATAAGATGAACAATCAATGCTTATCTGTAGCTCTGATATCCACCGCAGATGTGACAACAGTTGCGGTCACTGCTAACACACTTGCTATTGGAATGTTTCATGTAAGCGAATTAAATGGCATAACATTGACTAGGACTATCAAGACAACTGCAATGTATGACTCAACGTGACGAAGCATTTCTTGTAAGCACAGTTGAACGATAACATCGGAGCCACCTGTATAGAAGATGTTGATGTTCTTTCAGAGAAACAAATATAAGATCGATGAAGATAATGGTATTCTACATTCGTTTCACATATTTACTTAAGAAATAAAATATAAATTACCGCTGTATATCGGCTCATTAACAACAGTTTGTCGTTTTGATGCTTGTTATTAACCACACAGACCTTCGGCCTGCATGGTTAATTCCTACGCATCAGAACTCCAAACTATATATGACGGTAATTCATATTTTAGTTTGATTCTAAAATGATCAACAACGAATTAAAAGGGTTAAACTGTTTGTTACTGTTAGTGCGGAAGTGTGGAAGCCGGTTTACTTCCGCTGAATCAGAAGAGCAAGAAACACGGACCTAAAATAATAACTAACAAAACTATATATACACATCTATGTAAACATGCATTATCTTACGTTCTAACATGATTCGTGTTTTTGTCTGTATAAACAAAGAACAAAAATACCGTTGTTAATTAGCTGATATACAACGGTACTACTTTCTGGTATGGTCCGTGTTTCTGACTCTTCTGATTCAGCGGAAGTAAACCGGCTACCGTCCTGCGTGGTTAATTCCTACGCATCAGAACTCTGTTGTTAATGAGCCGATATACGAGGGTAATTCATATTTTATTTCTTAAGTATAAGATAGGACATGGAATAAAATATTGAGACATTCGTTTATTTTTATTTTTTGAATTTCTAAAAAGATTGTTTCAACATGATATGTTGGTATATAGAAATAAGAATAGTTCGATGGCCTTAACGTGGTATACTGGAACTTCATTTAACATGCCTTTTTCTTAGGTGGGCCAGATATCAGGGAATTGATGGCACCCCTCAGCCGTTGTAGAACACTACCTTTCTTCTTCTTCGATGTCTGGCCATTCATATGTGGAGCCTGGTTCTCGGCTGTAGCCCTCATTGATTTCTTCTTTTTCATTTCGTTGGTTTCAAGAGGAACGGTTTTATTCTTTGAAGTGGCTGTAGTCCGACTCTTTTTACCGAAAATACGCCTGTACCTTGAAGCTAAACTTGTTTCCTTCTTTTTCTTCTTTGTTTCTGGAACAAAAGAAACATTTTACAAAGCAGTAATCCTGTGCAATGTTAACACATGTAAGACGCATCTTGTTAATCCAGCTTCCGGTTTGATGCATACGTTAGAATAATGCTGATGCTAACAATGTAACAACAGGTCGTGCTTCATGCGTTATTATATATAGCATTTTCAGTGTTAATAATATGTTACTTCAGAACAATGTTGATAATAAATGATTATATTAAACATACATAGTCCTGATATTACGAAGGTTTATGAAGGCAAAGTTAATCTTAGTCATAGGTCAAGATAATGGCACGGATAAAGATGAAACAGCTATACAACATTGTTAAAGACAAGGTCTATCCTATTACATGATCCGACGTATATGTATATGGTTTCGGAAACTCCCGGTCTCGTGACATGTATTCAATCAGAAATGTTGTTTAATGGTACCGTGATCACAGACTTACTTGGTTTAAGCAGCTCCTTATTCACTTGAGTAGATGTGCTTTTGTCAGCTTGACGTGCTCTGGTTCCTTCACTAGTCTGCTCGTTGTTGGAAAGGTGCCATGGTTCATCTAGAGTAATCAACGAATATTCACACACCTCCGTCGTGATATATAACGGTAGCATCCGGTACGCGAACGTCCCTTCAAAACTACTTATAAAAACATACGATGCTATTTCTTCCATTTTGTCTTCATCTTTTTAAAAAAATTAAACCATAATCGTGTCTCATGTAATCGAATCTAAGATATCTGAAAACCGGAAATGCCACCAACGTTACTGACGTTATTTAACTTGATGGGTTTTGGCGCCATTTTTCTCCTCGATATCATGACATGGATATTTCAAAGGGAACTTCTTAATCTGATGAGAACAGTGATATCAGTTAATTCACTCAATAATTTAAATATACATAAACATATACATGTAGCTCAATCGATACACATATTAATAAAAAAGTGAATTGAAAATAACGCCATCTTACAAACGTACGTAGAATATTTAGTTACATGCTGTTGTCGACCTTTAATGTGGTGTTTTTGTGACTGTTTGTTGTAGTTATTGTCTATGGTGTATTTTTTCTTGTGGTAGTATATTTTCCATATTGTATTGGGTTCTTACATTCGAAATAAACGAGGTCTCCAAACGTTTATGTAATTATACAAAAGTCGTCTACGTAGAATAGGTAAAACAATCTTGATATTGACGGAATCAGGAAAGAACCATAAATCGTAAAATACAAGGTTTTTTGTGGCAGAGACACGTGATGTCCAATTTTATACATTCATGTTTTGTTCGATAGCCTTTCTTTGAAGAGGATAGCTGTTACATACAACAGATAACGACACAAATCCTCGTACGGGCAGGAGAGGCTTTATAATCACATGTATTGTAAACAGTGTCTATGTACGCGCTCTTATATGTTCGGTCCTAATGCATCTATAAGTTAAACAGGAATAAATAAAGTTGATGCAATATAGGTGTCATAACAATGATACCATAATACATAGTTAAACCTCATTGTCTTTTGTAGAGGAAAAAAAGTGCACCAAACGTATTTATCGCCTTATCTACTAATACGATTTGTCGCGTTGAATCTCCGCTTGAGAAGCCTAAGCCGGGATATCACAATTGTATGTAAAAGCCATGTTTGTCTCTATGAAATATCATAAATGTCTTGCTAACAATAACTTTTAATTTCCATGTGTCGCAATATAAGTAAACTAGTAGGCAACTCTTCCGGCAAGTCAGAAAAAAACAACTGCGTCATTAGCGAATAAAAGAAGATATACTAGTTTGTCGGAAACAATGAGTTAATGTTCACACTCTCTAACTGTACTGAAACAATTCCATGAATAAGGCCATTACCATAAGGAAACTAATAGCTTGGCTTCATCACCTATAACTATTTAAAGCCCACCCAATCTTCAATTCATTGTTTCTGCCTATTCATGAGTGTACATCGACGCCGTTCACCCTATCATTTCTTCACCTTGTCATGAGCGAACCACACCTGCATGGCTCTCTGACCTTCTGTACGACAACAAGGACATTGTATACGTGTCAAGTAAACATTGTGCTCATTCAATACATGACCCCATTTCGTTGATCGAACACAATACTTTATGTTTGTCTAAATAAACTGGTACATCAATTAAAGATACTGACGTACCATTTAGGACTTCATTCGCAGAATCTAGCAAAGGTCACTAAGATGTATTTCTGGAATCAACCCCAAACTAAAGGTCAATCAACGTGATCCAGATCGTTATATACCTTCAGTCATCTTTGTCATAGAGCGTGTGGTTAAATAACAGCACGTCTGCTATAGTTATTTTCAAGTAAATGGGTTCGGGCCTTTTGACAAAAGAAGTGAAAGTACGGTTATTGGCGTGAAGGAATGACAGTAGAAATACGGACACACTTTTGTCCCTGTGCACTTTGTTGTAACATATATTTATTTTTTGCCATTCATAAACCGTTTGTTACAACGAAATGTGTCGAAAATTGAATAATAATTAATCTGTTCATTACGAATGCAGACGAAAATCCGCATAGCCTTCATTGACAATGATGAAGATAAAGACGTTACGCATGCGCGGTGACATTATTACACATTGCTCGTGCTCTTGACCGTAAACTATTATGCTCTAGTTACACAACGGCGGTCAGTTTGAACGTTTGGTTGGACACTGTGGATGTAAAACATGATGCTAGCTATTGGAGCAACATGACTGACCAATGAAGATAGGACATTACAACTATTAGTTACTAGGACTGGTGTACCATATCACGCGTAAATGAAACAAAAGTACGCTGGCAATGAACCCTACCGCGTCACTAATTGTATTCAAGATCCATCAAATCTGTCATCATTTGCAATCTTCAGCGTACTATATGCAGTGGTGACAAAATAAACAAAAGATGACATTTTCTGAAAGGCAGGTTTAAAACAAGAAAGAAAATGACAAAAACGAGAGTAGCTAATTAATAGTATGCGTCTGACTATTTAGCATTCGTTTGTAACAGTGACTTTGAACTTACATTGTTACAAAATTGCCGAAATTCATACGTTAACTGGGTCGCCTTTTTATAGATTTGTGACAGAAAGTTTCTTTATGTTGATGTGTGCGCATTCAACATGCAATACGTTCACAAAGAAAAAGGCCAATTTTTGAGAACAAATACAATGTAATCCTCATTATTTATAAGATTGATTCGACTTATGAACAATATTTCTTATATCTTTTCATCTGCTTTTGTAAAATACAAAAGGCTTTGTATCTGTCTTTCAGTTTAGAAGAACTGCAACATGCGTCGTAACATTGATACTAAATCAACCACATTATTATGTACTTCATTGTAGTTTTCTGACTTTTGTTTTGGATAAAGGTATTGTCACTTTCATGGAATTCATTGTTTGCTTTATTAAAAAAAGAAGCCTTTTGTATCTATTTATATTTAAATCATTTTATTTTACATTGTCAAATGCTTGGATGGATTAATGAAATGGATATACTTTTGTTTAACTTGCATCTTAAGACAAATGTTTCTCTGCTTCCATCAATATCTTCTAAAACCATACAAAATCGTTCCTCAAATAAAAAAAAAGCAAGAGAAATCACAGATAGTAGAGCCCAAGGCATTGCCATGATCCACATTTGTTTGTGTTTTTGTTCTTAAATGTTGTTATTTTCCGGTCCTTGATAACAAAATTAACATGACTACCATAAGAGTTCATAAACAAATTAAATAACACGTATTTATAGTGTCACATATGTTGCGTAAGGTCTTGTTTCGATTCGTCAGAAGATGTTACAAAAGATAGTTTGGTTGATGGGTTAGACGACAATTAACACATGTAGAGTCCACAGAATCATTCCAAACTGTTTCGATTGGGAGGTTCCAAGGCGTTTTGACATATAGCTATAAACTGCGTAAATGTATTGAGGAAATACAATGTTCATATACTATTTATATTCATTATGTCATTTCATGTATACTGATACGGTTAATACTTATTCACCGCAAAACCATAAGATAACAAAACAGTCTGGATTTAGAACTGATCTTAGGCTATTGTGCAATAATAAGATAATATAACGTACATATTATTTAATAGCAATGCTGGGCAATGCAGTATATGTCCACTCATTGGCCGAAGGTTTATTTAAAGATTTGGTAGCCAACATACACGAATGGTTACCACACATTGCAGGGCCATCAATGTTAACACTCAAGTTATGACATGCTTTCTAATTATGTCTGTCGATGTTTATGTCTGTGTATTGTACGTCACTAACATGGTCACTAAGTTTCACTAATTGGTTAATATTGACATTAGCACGTGAACAGTCAAACACAACACACGATACTCACAAAACGCTGTCACATCCTAATACACGCTTTAGGGGTCTCGCCCAGACAAACATCAAACTCCATTCGTTCATACTGACAGCACTGGTCAAAGGATTCCCCCCCCCCCATGTAATACTTTTATTTTATGTATAATCATGAATTGTGGGTTTTATTGTCAAGCTGGCCATTTACAAACGACTGAACGAGGTTCTGTCAACCATTAACCTTTTGTTTCGTAAGGTCAATTCTGCCACTAGTTTAATGTATTATTGGTTTGAGTAGACGTTTTAACAAATATATACAACGTTTCGTTACTAGTCTAGCCATTTCAATGAATTTCGCATTTTTCATTAAAATTATAAATCTTTGTTGCCCCCAAAAATCTTGTCTGAACATTGAACGAATGTAAGACAATACATATACAGGTATGAGAGGAAAGTACTAAAATTAAATACCTATTTAAAAGTAAGCTAACTTCATTTCAAAATAATGTTCAGGAGAAACATAATTACAAAACAACACGACAAAGTTATAACATAACTAGTATTTGGCACACATACACTATATTTTATCATAATTTAGCTTTGGCAGTACATTATAAAAGATGTCATAAATGGTGTATAAAATATAGAATTCAAACGCTGGCTTCTAAATATACATATTAACTGATCCATTGTCGCCCTTGTACATGATGAAGTTTCCGTAAAGTTCACCAGCATGAATCAACAGATAGTCTTTCAGTGACATTCCTTCCGCAATTGTGATTACCTTTCTGAACTCAATTCGCCGATCAAGTCAGAAAACTCAAGACGCTACGGTTTCCGAATTCTTATTATACCATAAGCACATTGAAATATTTAATTATACGATTGCTGTACTATTATTTACGAGATTACTTTTGTAACTAAGATTGATTCGCTGACAATATATATTTTTGGAGCTAAAAAATATTGAGAGATCGTGCGTTTGAACGTCTCTTCAGGAAGCTCTCACGAGTTATATACTAGTATGCAGATTCCCTGATATAGATGCAATTAATGTGAGAACCTTGAAATAAGGAATAGTTTATAGCCATTGTTGTCATTAATGTGAAAAGTACCTTTCTTAAAGCAAAAACCACACATAAGCTAAACATATATGACATTGCAATATTCAGTCGCAATAAGAACGACTCGCACATAAATCGTCTACTTTAAAGTCAGATCCACAACAATATTAACATACCATATATGAATGTCGTATAACTAGTGTCAATTAAAAGTGCGCCATGTTTATTTATGTGTATACATGCACTTAATACATGTGCTAACACACTCGTACAATGCACTTGTTTATGTTTATTTCGGCTGGTCAGTACTTGTTCGTTCCTGGAAACAATGAATGGACATGTTTAACTCAGACATGTGTTCAAGGTGGACATGTGTCATGTGAGGTAATCAACCTTTAGACAGGCGACAGTAGAATTCATTGTCCGGCCATAGAGCCTCCTGTGTCTGTAAAACAGTGTACATAACCATATTTCACTAGCCCATTCCTAATTCCAAAGACCTGCTTCGACGATTTCGTTCGGCCTAAAAGTAGTCACGCAAACGGGGTCCTTACTAATATATTCACACCATAAAAGGGCCACGCCGCCTCCATACACGTGCCTGATATGTTAACGGGATGAGTCATTGTTTTGTCTGTTATTCTTAACGCACTGGAAATTCTCTCTCCTGATAATTAAAGGTTTAGCGACATACAATTAATTTGTTTGTGTATTGTGATATACAGAACTATATTTACAGCCATCTATTTAGGACGCCCACTCTCAATTTGATAACTGATCAAAGGTATCGATCTGATGTGTGTTCACTATGAACTTCAGCAATCATGTGACAGTTCCGAAGTCATCGAAGGTTGATCAGTTTAGGAACTCGTTAAGCTATACTTACTAAACACACACGTAGCATAACAAAGTCGCTGACAAACACAGATCTAGTAGAGTCTAGCCGAACTGAAAATAAATATGCTTCATTTTATCAGGTGTAAAGAATTGTCAAGTCAGCGTTTGTTTCCAATTACCAAGGTCAGATGCGAGTGACACATCTCCCGACCTCCACTACGACATCTGAGCGGCTGATTGTAACAAGTTGTCATTTAATTCTTATCTTTCTCTTTTATTGTAACTCACCAGTCATCATTGGCATTATGTTGAAAGCTTAACCAGTGTCTGTAACTAGATGGTCAGCGAGTGTGTTTAGTTGGCATGAACTGGCACGCAGTGTGGCTGTATTGAATAGAGAGAAATAGGCAGTCGTGTCTACTCTTTTACAATGGCATAAGGGTCTTGAAGAAAGAGAATCAATACAAACCGGTATCAGAAATAAACCTTCAAATCAAATCTCTTCTATTAAACGTAATTGATTATTTCTTAATTGAATTAAATCAATTATGAAAAAGGCTTTTTGGATCTATTTATACTGATTTAGTCTTTGATTGATCGGTATTTATGTAAAAAGAGAAATGTTTTAAGGGGGATAGCAAACGCGCATTTATTTGTACGCTTCTTTGACATATATTTGATTTGATTATAACCTGGAATAGAAAAAAGACACTTTCTGGTTTCAGTCGACTTGTTTGAGAAAGATAAAGAACATTTCAGGTTGGGTGTACAGACGAATGTAACCCTGAGTATCATTACTTTCATGTAGAGTTTAACAAGTCGGTTTGGTGAAAGTTATTGGCCTGGTCCCATGATTACAAAGCGTTTCAGGACCAGGATCAAACATAAAAAGTCAGTTTAAATGTACATTAAATTAAGTTGTTTTGTTTGCGACCGTAACTGTTATCCCACTAAGAGAGTCAACGTTATGTTTGTAAATATTCTCTAGCGTGAGCTATCGTGATGGGTCTCAAACAATATGTTCTTGTCATCAAAATCAAATGTTACATTTGCCGGAACATATTATGTGTGAAATGCTCATTTTTTATTTTTTTATTTTTCATATTTGTCTTCATCTGAGCTTTTCAATTTTAGTGAACACGTGATCAGTGCTTCTATGTGTGTACAAAGGTGAACTTGTTTTCTGCTGTATTGACCTTTAGTCCAGTTGGCCATCATATGGCTATTAAATATATCGTAGTAAAGTACCGTATACGTGGTCTGCAATGAAAGTAACAGACAACGACGTAAATTTGGTTTAAACTAGATTTACCTCGGACGTATGTGCCATAAAACACAATATACATCCAAGTATCAGTGATCAAAACTGACCCATCAAAAGGCCGCACTAGTATTGATTGCCCTCTGACCAATGAGAAGCCCTCTGTAGACCTGAAATACACAACAAAACCCGTCAGATATATGACATGTGGTCAATACTAAAGTGTCATAGTACCGTAATAAGGTCTTTCTATACATTGTTTTTTTCTTCAGAGTTAAACAAACAGGGCGCAACACCCCAACCCCCTACGTCCTCAAAAAACATATGCATGAACAGTGATTACAATGCATCATACGGTGACGATACGACAACAACAACACAAGAGCGATACAACGTTGCGGTTGACAGGCCTTCAAGTAAATTATGTAAGAACAATGATAGCTAATTAGAGTCGCTAATCACTGGACTGTCAACCGGCAGTAGTATAAATGACAGTCGAACCGATGTGAGAGCATTCAATCGGTGATCAGCACTCAAACAGAGTCGTACACAACTAGCACAGAGCCAAACCAGTTAATTGGATATTTTCTACGAAGAGAAACAACTCAACAAAAGTAAGTGATACCATTTTACTTAATAATTTTCTAGATTTTGTAATCAGTATTTAGCTGTACGAAACGATATCCATTCAAACACGTAGCTTTTATCAATGTGTGATATAAAATAAGTTTTATTGAATTTGATAAAACGAAAACTTTCATACACAGACAGTAATGTGTTGCTTACATCGAGTACTAATGTCAAACTGTAATTAATTAATATTTCCTTTGTAAAATACGTTTTATAATAGCATACTACTGTGTATATAGGTTAAAACTAAGCAACGTTTTTTTTACTATTGTTTGGTTACTGTT
>ENA-OREC01001473-OREC01001473.1-marine-metagenome-genome-assembly--contig:-NODE-1473-length-11978-cov-13.790354_pt1 | contig 11978 bp, 4 predicted proteins | sample MGYA00248626_ERZ508543 | MGnify/ENA primary metagenome ERZ508543 (study PRJEB26211, sample SAMN05518279) | marine metagenome | isolation source: Puget Sound, Washington, USA | host: Bankia setacea... | reverse complement strand
GCTTGGGGCCTAATATACTCAAAACTTGCTTCATTGACTATTTTGTTCTGTTTTGTCTGATTTGCATAGTGTGGTTCGTGTACTGGTGGTCTGTTAAGCTTAATATTTTATAGACTTTGAGTTCTAATTCTCCAACTATAATGTAAATCAAAGCAATATAACTTGGCTAGATAATTAGTCACAATTTTCTCACTGAACATTAAACTGTAATGCTAGATTTCAATAACAAAGTTAAAGCTAATTAAACTTAATGAATAGAAATGCCTCCACAGTTCAACCCATTAGTACCATACATTATACTTATATTTTACTGTCATGGTACGTCGTATAGAAATACATTTTATGATTATTTTATTTCTGTTGTTTCAAAGGTTAAAGATTGATGGTTATGACAAAAATTAACAACAATTTCAATGGGCCCTTAAAGTAAGCAAGTGAGATGTACATACAAATTGATGAAAAAGACAATATCAATAAAAATGATGATTGTTGCTGGAAAAGAATATACATCTCTACATGGCATATTGAGTGCTGAATGCAAAATGGTTCTATCTGTTTCTATATTCAATAGGACTTAAGAGCCCTTTTGCTTTCACTTCTTGAATTATAAACAAGATATCTACATGATATGGCGATGTATATGAAATGGTCATGATAAATAGTATAAGAAAAGTAAGGAAGGTTATAGGGGATATATTTGGTTGGAAAATTGTAGAATGACTACTGGTATGGTACAAGAACATGAATCATGGTTGTGAACACATGTACATTTAGTAGTAACTTGAGTATAGTTGAAAACACATTCCAAACTTGTGGATGGGGGGTAAATACACTGAATATATATCACACCCATTCTTTAAATAATGGCATATACGTATAACATAATGTTGAACAATAACTTGTGGATTGGGTAAATACAAATGGATATATGTATCAGTATTATTATCAAACCCATTCTATAAATAATGGCATATAATATATAACAAAAACTCAATAAGTAAAAAAACTTGATAAGTACAGAAAACCAGATGTTAGTAGATGCTGCTGATTTATTATCACACTGAAATACTGTGTGCAATAGTGACTATACCAAAAGATTAAAGTCCACAATATTGTCATTTTTGGTCTTCGGGCTAATAGAGGTACAAACATCTTAATGAGTATGGTACTTTATATTGTTTTATATAAATGTATAATATAGGCCCACATTAATGATAGCAGTGTATCAATGACAGTGTAAACTTTGATGTAACATTTTACAAACTTCCAAGTCCTACCCATTAACACTTACTTATCTATTGCGCAGTATTGTGTTTCAATTGATTACTTCCTCCATTCGAGAGGCCGCTAGTCAATGTGAAAACAACCTACACATAGACCAGTAAAATCAATTATGTAACAAACCTTCAAGTTAAATGAGTGTTCTAAGTGATTTAATTGCCCTATCAAGGATAAGTAGCAATCAATAAAGTGACTATAACAAGTACAGTATCAGTTTTGCAGGAGGCTGAATGTTTGTATTTTCAAGGGGTCCCCTTAGTATTCTGGCTAAAACGTTTTCCGTGAAGTTGCTTTTTCAACATCAATAGTTTGACTTTCTATCACTACCTGCTGGTTTAATTAGATCTTGATCAAGGTTTCGTCAAAGCAGGGTTACATATGACACAGAGACGAAAACGATATGTTGCCATTGAATCAGATGTCTCTGAAGTCATGGGTACTATTGGAAACCTTTTCTGACCAGTGCAAGAAATGCCAGCAGCTTAGCAAGTATAGACTCTACTGAACCCTAAATACGTATGTCTTTAGATGCTGACTAACTGGCAGCTCAAAAGTAAGGTGGATCTTTCTTAGAAGTAAGAAAATAGAAGTAACAACAAGAGAGAAGAGGTATATACAGATAATGACAGAGGTTAAAGGTCAATACATGAGGGAGGTCAAAGGTCAAACTTACTGGTCTTGGAAGCCCTCTAAATCCTCTGATTGTTCATCAATGGTAGATTCCAGATCCAGGTAGGTAGAATAGTCACCAGTGGTTCCATTGTGGTAACGATATATCTGTAGGGCGCAATCTTCTAACTGAAAACAATACCAAGTTTAGAAGTATGACAGACTTTGTATAACACAGTAGGGTGCAGTGTTTTTGAATGTACACATTAGAATTTTGATTGGCTGATTAAATGAAACAAAAACAAAATAATTAATCATCGGCAGCATTTGTCGTAATGATATGTGAAATTACTATTCCATAAATTCAGAAAATGAAATTAAGAAGTTGCAATTATTCAAGGGTTGCTTAACATGGCAGTCACAATTTGCTGATACATCACAAGCTACACAATATCTAACATCTCGCGTACATGTACATATTTATGTAAATGAGCTCGCTTCAACTGAATCTCTTTGCGCCTTACACATTGTTAAATCTTACAGCTTGCTTGATTCTTGATACTGGCTGTTCAGATGCAAAGGTGACGCATTCATTTACATACAAACTTATTTATTTACCGATAATATGGTAATCAACGTATATGCCAATGTGTGTTTTGATTTTAAACTCATTAATTAAAGATGTCAGTACTAGGTGTAGAGAAATATGTTTTTTTCCTGGAACAGATTAACTTTTGTGTTTAACGACGAAAGTTGAAGATGCCATTGGTTATTTAAACGAGTCAGGTGACTAAATTTACAGGGCAAGGGCAAAGAACTCATTTACTTCAAGGTGCTTTAAGTGCTTATGAGATTTAAACCATCATACCTTAATCTAACCATGAGATTGAAATTGTATAGACTAGAGACAACATTTTCACAATTATATAGTCATCCAATGCTATCTGAGTGAAGCTAATGGTCTAAAAGTTTAAAACCAGCTTGATATTTTGAAACACATGGTCTAACCAATTAAAACTTTTGTTGGGACAAATCTGTTTCCAAGGATAGTGTTAACATAATTGCCATTTGTCTCCTTGTCTCTTTATTATGTGACAAAAGAAAAATTAGACTGTTTGTTCACTTTTATGACCTCTGAACAACAGTTTGGATGGGTGAAAACAAAAGGGTTCTAAGTGCTATTGAATCAAGACACAGATACATGTAGAACTATTTCCTGATCACCCTACACTGGTTTCTGTACTATTTTATTGCCTGCAATCAACTTTCTCTTTATTTTCCCTTTTAACAACTTTGAACAATAGCTGGCCATAAAGGTTTTCACTACCTTGGCTAATTTGATTTCATTTGGTGAGATCTTGAATGTGTCCAACTATAGCCACAAGCCATATTATGTACAAGACTCGTTTTAGATAATTGTCTTATTTTTGTCCTAGCTGTCCCTATTGTGAAAGGTTTTTCTTAAGTTAACAGTCACTCCAAACTTTCACCCATAACTTTAGGCAAATTCCCCCTCAAAAATGTGACAATTACATGACAAAAAACTATAGAAACTTTTCTTTAATCAGAACAAAAGGATCTATCTGATTATCGAATCTGATTTTAGTTAGCTCATTTTTACTATCATAATATGAAATCCTATCTGTACGTTTGTATACATGTATATCGTTCAGAAAAAAGCACACTATATTACCAGATTTATATTTTGTATCAGTCGCCTCAATTTTATAAATTACAATAAAAAACTGTTTCGTATTTGTCCCATCTAACATATAGCTTACAACATCCCATTCCTTAAATACTGAAGTTAAACGATTAAGTTAAGTTAACATGCAGCTGAATCTATATTTTAGAGATCGCCTAAGACAGTTGACTTTAACTGATACAAAAAGAATATGTTGTTCTTTGTCTATAGGCAAATTTTCAATATTTTTACAGGGACCAACTCATATTCTACCAGTCACAGACTAAAAACTGGTGCATGCCTTTCACATAGATTGACATACATATATATATCTGACATGATTTAGCCCATTTCTGTTTACAGTTACACTTCATAGAAATAAACAAACAGGTACACAAATGATGAAAATTTCTTCCTGTTTCTCAATTCAGTAGCAAATAAAACTTGTACACTATCATCTTAAAAATTGTTTATGTCTTTATAACCTAACCACAATACGTACTTTACATATAACCGGATAGGTGTTTGTGTCTCGCGTGTTTAAAAACAGAACATTTGTGCAAATAAAAACAGACCAAAAGTACTTATTAATAACCTTTAGGCAACAGTGAACTACTTTCTATTTCAGATCTTAATTACCATTCAGCTGTGATACTGAAAACAAAATATGAACATTCAACGCAGTCTTGGGAAAATTGAACATGGTAAAACCTTATTTAGCAAGAACAGTAAACTGTAAACAACATTTTCACTGATCTGACTTCATGTACATGTACTTAGCAGTCTATGTGACAGACACTATAGTTCTGAGGACATGACTGGTCAAAAACTGTATTGGTCTGGTCAAAATGTTGGAAATTTCACCCTATGCAAAGAACAAACATTTTTTGAGACCAGTAAAAGTTGGCAGTTTTTCGCCATCTCTGATTACTGTACCAAAGTTAAATATTATGTTTGAAGTTCAACTGTATCCCATGTACTCTACCAAAGGGTGGGACTAACATCAACAACCTTAGCTTTGATAATAAACACAGAACTATTTGTATACCCCTATCCATACATAAAGATGAGCATACTGGTTTTGAGAATAAACACCAGAATGTTTACTTGCCCTTGTTAGCTACATACTTTCTGGAATGTTTGAGACCAGTTTTCAAGACATCTGCATTACAGCTTCTAATATCTCACAGACTGTTTGTCCCAAAATATAACAGTAAATAAACCTGTACTCCCTAAAAATTGACAGAATGTTTAGGTTCAAAATGCCAGGAACATTTGATCTAATGTGTTTTGCACCTCCCTAAACATCAATGCTAAGAATGCTGTATGGTCAGGTTTCTGGTTTCTGGTGAACATGGTATTTCTGAAACTCTGATATATTAATAAATCGAAAGACTGTTTATAAACTGCACAATGCTATTGATATCATAACAAAGTTAACTCTAGATTAAAGGTAATTTCCAAAAAGTTTCATCTTAAATAGCACTTTTACAAGATATCTTCAAGGCCAATAAAGTTCAACCTGCCTCTTTAAACCAAGTGCAAATAGTTAAATAGATCAAGAACAACATTTTGATACGGTAAAGCAATCAATAATCTGAACATTGATGATTCATCACATTTAACAACACTTTCTGCCATTAACATGCGCTTAATTAGTTCTTAGATTTACGGTCTTGCAGGCAATAACAAATAGTTCATCGATAATCTACACATGTACATTGATGAACTTTCCAAAATCCTCCCAGGAATGTAGTCAGATGGGTCCTTAATGTCTCAATGTTTCCATAATAAAAGCTGCTGTGAACGGGTTGTTTGTAAATATTTAAAAAACACAAACTTCTCTACTGGCCCCATCAACAGGTCTGACAGTATACACATTGCCAAGCGCTATGATTTGATACCTGTTAAGATTATCTGTGGTCTAGGGGGTGTCTGTTTCAGAGAATGTGTACCTAAGGTTGTCAGAAATACATGTAGCAGTAACCTGTTGATTGTGCTTAAAGATCTGTGATAGCCAGCGAGTGGGAAAATATGCTGGCCTGTCTAATGAGATTATATATCTGCAGGTGTACCAGTAACTGTATCTAACACACATAGGAGATCTTTATAGTAGTACTGTAGTACATTTAACAATACTACAGCAGCAAATAACCTATCATCTAATATCTATCAACTTTCTCATGATCATGTATTAAATTCTAAACAAATATGACAGAAACTTTTCAGTACATATAAAAACTTTTTAGCTGCTTTAACACTGGAGCATCTATTGTAGGACAAAACAAGTGTACTTCATATAATTCGTAACCTGGTACACACTGTGCATAGATGTAACTTAATATATGTAAGCAGCAAATATAAGCCAAAATCTGCTTGACTTCATTAAGTTTTCCAAATTACCTATAGCCATTATTAGCCGAAATGCTTGGTTCAACTTTTGTACCTCATACTTAGGCTGCTTATAAGCCCAGAAGTTGAAAACACTTGTCTCTACCTTGAGTGTACTGTAAGCTTGACTGATGTTTTGTGATTACATACATGCTGTTTCTAATTATTGTATTGATGTTTGGGACTTCTTATGAGGAACAGATCTCATCAGGATGATCGTTATAGAGAGTTCCAACAGAGATTCAGTTGAGAAGTTCACAGAGAGAGTGAGCCAGCATCCTACAGGGAAGTTCATTATGCAAGACATGTACTATTAATGGTGTTGTTTTTCTTGATCAAACTAAGCAGCAGAGATTCTCTTCTTTATACTTGATAATCAGAAACATGTATATTTTATATGCGAGGACTCAGTTTTGCATTATGATTTATGTTTATAACTTTTTTCAGTCCCTCATCTTATTATACTTTACACATTTATTGTTGTTTTGCTGCTTTATGTAACAGCTAGAACGGATCACTTCAGGACATATTTAGGGTTTACTCTTTTAAATGTTCATGACTTCTAGACTGACATGGTGAATTTCAGTTACTAGGGTATATTTATATATTCAATGGAAAGAAAGCTGGATTCAAGTTAATCAGGTAGTTTATATAGTATTATGCCTTCAAGTTTATTTCATGCATAGCTCTTACCTGCAACTGAGTGCTTATGATTACAATAGACATGTACACTGTAAGAGAGTTTCCTGTGTATATCTGCCTACATTAATACTGACCGTACAGAGAAAAGTATGTACATGCAAACTCAGGTTACTGATTCTTAACACATTTAGCTAGCCAGAATCAGTTTAAAGTCTAGGATCTAAGGCCCCCTTTACATAAAAGCTTCTAATAGTGTGGATAATAATAAATTAGGCTGTTATTTCAATACCTGTAGTTCCTGTGTTGCTTTTTTAAAACAGGAAACAGGTAAGTGATAAAGCAGATTAGGTTATGTAAATAGAAACACAAACTAGAGCCACAGATTTATTGGCACTTCTATAATGCTTCCCAGTCTTTAACTCTCTAAATATCTTGATAGTCATAGAAAACGATAATTTAGAATTTGACAGTATGATGATATAAATTAAAGGGTGTGTGTTTGTCGGTGTGAATCTGACGGCTGTACTTTGCAAAGTTTGAAGAGTTAGAGGAATACTGGTTTGCTATTTTGTTTGAATATGGTTTGGATCTTCAAATTTCTTTTTAAGCTTTTTGACATGTGTGTATATATTTCTACAGTAATTCATTTCTTTTACTTAATTAATAGTCTTATCAAATTACTGTTTTGCGATACATGAAACTGAATTAAAATGTGTATTGATTTGTTTCAATTTTTAAGCTCTGACTACGTTTCTAATTATATTGAACAATTAAGGCGTTTTATGATCTACATCAAAGCTGAAAAACACTCATGAAACAGCTGGTTAAATCCTATCCAAAAACGATTGACTTTTCTTTTTTCACCACAAGCACAGCTGTGAATCTAATCCCTTGTGTAAATCCCAAGTTTGCAACATTACAACATCCAATTTACACATTAACATAGAATGACACATCACAATAACGTATTCCAACAACATATACACTAATAAACATCACATTCCTAATCCATTCCTTTTGTTTTGAAACTGTTTTGTTGATAAATCCTCGTTCGTTTTTACCCCACCCGCCGGTTTGTTTACACTGGCGACTGCGTTTTTTATCCGTAAAACACTTACTTTATGAGGAGCCCCTAAAAGTCTGTGAACACCACCGATCTGATTATCAAGAGGAACGTTTATATGGAATGTAAAAGTCGGCGGCCTTGTTGGTTCTGGAAAATTTGTGCTCGAAAATGGATCAGTATCATCCAAATACTGCACTCTACATGCGAAGGTCGCCATGTTTATTTCTGACTGAACGGAAATCTTGACCTCCGACCTATGTATTCATACACCTCGGTTAACATTTCCCGGTAAAACACAGAACTCTTCTCTCAAACTTTTCCAGATAATTTAATCCATAACGTCTGCCAACGCTTCTTATCTATCGAGGTTATTTTTATTCCACTTTAAGATCTGAGAGGAACTGCTGTTTTATCAATGCGTGTTCAGAGAGCTGTGATTCATTCGTTACGCGGCTGTGCTTTGAATGGTGTGTTGTGAGGTTATACAGGTAAATAAAGGTAAATATATAGTCTGATGTCACCTCAAAGAGTAATTAGTGGGCGGACTGACATCAAAAGAAACTCAGTGACACTCTGAAGAAAAGTCCAGCTTACCATGAAGTATATCATGTAAAACCCAAAAGTTATTCAAATAAAAAAATCAAAGAGAAAATCCGTTAAACGTTTATTTATTTTTATTTATTTGTTACACATCTTTATTCTCATTTAATACATGTTCATCTTCATCTGCTTTTTCTTCTTTTCAGTACTTGTAATTAATGCTTGTCGGAAATATTTTGCCCGTATGGATATTTGACAGTTGGTACCTACCGTTTGTGCTTGTGGAACTATTTTCACTACCCGACAAGGCAGACAGAGTTGTTCCCCTTACAACCAAGTCCTTCACATGAAACGCTTTGTACACGTAAATATACAAAAACATACACTAAAACAAAGCGTCAAGCAGTCATTGTACAACGTATCTTAAGGTATCTGATATATTCTATTGAAAATTACGTCGAATCGATGATTGTGTTTAAGTAAATTTGACCGACTCGTGATCTAATTATATAAAAGAAAGCCTAACTACGGGCCTTTTGAAATTTCAGACAACTAGTCGGGTCGAAAAAAATATTATTAATTAAGTAAAAAAGAAAGTTGCCATGGTCAGAACATTTTCAGGAAATCGAGCATTCATTTAAGTTTACGGGTAGTTAATTTGAGCAATAGTAATACGAATGTACCCTGAAGCTCCATTTAAGAATGAACAAAAATGCCCATGCCTTATATATATATGTATGTGCGCTCTATATGCAGATTTGGCTGCAGTGGGTCAATAAGGCGAGTTTCACAATCGTTTTTCATAGCGTGCTAATATTACCGGAGATTTCAGAACGAGGCGGCACGTTGGAAATTTAATTTTGAGGAATTTAGAATTGTTTACGTTAACGAAATTGACATGAATTAAAGAAGAAAGAAATGCCTGTCATCAGGGTATGCTCATTGATTCTAAAAAAACACGTTTCAAAAAGAAAAAGGGCTCTTTTAGATGGCAAAATTCCAAACGATGGAGCGAAGTAGTTCAACGCGGGTAACTGTGTGTCATTTACGTTGACTGTTTACCATAGGACCATTGCCCCAAAATAGCATCAGTAGAATCAGCTCCAGCACTATATATATATATATATATATATATGGGTCACGCTATTGTAAAAAAACGAAACTTTGGACTTCTTATGGGAACTTTCAGTGTGTTTGGCTCCTCAGTATGAGATTCTAAGGTGGTTTGTCTTTCTTAACGTGCACGTGACCACTACTCTTATATATGTACATCACTTACCTGTTTAGTGTCAACTTGTAGGTTCTCGAGCATTTCATTGGCTGTCTGGTAACCACGGAAGCTCTTCTCTTCCTCCTCAGCGCCAGGGACACGAATGAAACGGGGCTTCTTAGGTTTGGCACAGAGTTCTAAAATATCACCTGGAAAACGAAAGAATTTCACTTTGGATTCATAAGTTCATGCATAATCTAGCAACTTCAGAAGAACGCTGAATGTATAATATTCACGTTCTTAGCAAGTATCTGTTATCTTTTGTCATCTTGGTCGTGTATAACATGTGTACGGTGTCGTCGTTTTTTAGCTGTCGATCCTCGTCAGTGGCCGTCGTCATTTATCCTCGTCGTCACTCTCGCAACCACCTCTATTATATAATGAGATACTATTTAAGAGTTTGTCTCCCCTGACAAGTAAACTACATAGAGAGAGAGGGAGAGAGAGTAGAGTGCACGTATCGACAACTCTGTTTGGGAGATTGATTCCAGACATGAGCACGAGAGCACGAGTACAGAACGTGTAGCGGTAATTTATAGGGGGCGTGCACCAAGCTGTTCTTGACAGTTGGTAAACTTTGTATTTTATTATCCTTTTATCATCATGGTATTATCTTTTTTCTTCATGAACTTTATTGCTTGTAAAATGCTTATAAAATAAATATTATCTTTCCCCAGACATGTAAAATGCTTACCAATGCTCAGAAAGATATCAAGTTATATAGTTTTTTTCTGGATTTTTGAATTTTATTGCATGTATACTTCTTGATATCTTCCATGTTTTATCTTATCGACTGTCGCGCAACACATCACGTGGAATGTATACCATCTCCATGGCAACGCGATACATGGAATAATAAAGCCGTAAAAGCATGAAATATTTGCAAATTTTGTGAGGTCATACACTTTTGTTGACTGAAATCCCATTCTTTTAATTTATACTTCTCTTTCATTCCAGGTGCGCTTATTTAATAAGACTCTTCTACTGTTTAATACATATCACACTCCATGTGTATACAGTGAACCGCCTCTAAACCGGACTCTCTCTATACCGAAATTCTCTCTATACCGAACAGTACGCGAGGTCGCTTATTCATATACCAATAACCTCCTTAAATCGGAATCCCCTCTGAACAAGAACTGTCATGATGCCTAGACGAGTTTAAAAGAGTTTCACTGTATACAATATCGAACCATTGGCATTAATCACCATACTATTGTAACTTTACTTTCCTCCTATTTAAACAACCGCAAAACGTGCCATGATTTACAGTAGTCCATGTTTTTTACGGGGCGTAGCTTAAGTAGAGGGAGCAAAAACATCCCATCGACACCTGTACATGGATCAGAACTCCTGATAAGCCTGGCGGAGGTGTAAACTGTTTTGACATCACTTATCATAATTCAAATTTCTAGAGGCACTCACATGTCTGATAAGGTAAAACATTTATACTAGAACATGAAGGTTTTACAGATATATTGAAAACTCTGGAATGATTGCTCTAGACTTCTTGACAAAAATCAGTTTCATTTAAGGTAAGATAGCTTCCTTTGAATGGATACATAACAAAGTGCATATCGTGCATATATTTAGTAATCCCATTGTAAACGATCTAATCACCGACAAACGTATGCGTAGTTAATCAACTAACAAGTGTATTAAGAACTTGCAGAACTCTGAAATTAAATTCTAAGTCGACCAAGGGAGGTAATTCATCTGAACCAAAACACACACTAGTTTATATCGTACATAGTCTGTCTTTTCTTTTCTTTTTTGTTGCCAATTTGCAATGAAAATGATAGTTTTGACAGAAGTTGTACCACGGTAAATGGTGCACTTCATACAATACCATTTATGTAAATGCTGTATAGTCGTATTCTAATTAGGAACGGTTGGCGTATTAACCAAACTTAAATCAAACGTCTTCTCAACCTCTACATTGGATGATATAGCTACATAATTGCTTTTGTGTATGTTTTTGTTTTGTCCTGTCATGGTTTTGTTTGTATGGTATTTCATTGGTTTGATTGTGTGTGTTTTTGTTTTGTCCTGTCATGGTTTTGTTTGTATGGTATTTCATTGGTTTGATTGTATGTGTTTTTGTTTTGTCCTGTCATGGTTTTGTTTGTATGGTATTTCATTGGTTTGATTGTGTGCGTTTTTGTTTTGTCCTGGCATGGTTTTGTTTGTATGGTATTTCATTGGTTTGATTGTGTATGTTTTTGTTTTGTCCTGTCATGGTTTTGTTGCATGGTATTTCACTGGTTTGATTGTGTATGTTTTTGTTTTGTCTTGTCATGGTTTTGTTTGTATGGTATTTCATTGGTTTGATTGTGTGGTATTTCATTGGTTTGCTTGTGTGGTATTTCATTGGTTTGATTGTGTGGTATTTCATTGGTTTGATTGTGGGCGTTTTTTCCCGAATTATATGTACATGTATCAGTGTTTCTTGGTTCGATGGTTCCTTGTTTTGTAAGTGTTTCTTGGTTCGATGG
>ENA-OREC01001472-OREC01001472.1-marine-metagenome-genome-assembly--contig:-NODE-1472-length-11983-cov-10.578028_pt1 | contig 11983 bp, 5 predicted proteins | sample MGYA00248626_ERZ508543 | MGnify/ENA primary metagenome ERZ508543 (study PRJEB26211, sample SAMN05518279) | marine metagenome | isolation source: Puget Sound, Washington, USA | host: Bankia setacea... | reverse complement strand
ATTTTATATTACCATGTACACTGTTTATTTTATATTACCATGTACACTGTTTATTTTATATTACCATGTACACTGTTAATTTATATTACCATGTACACCGTTTATTTTATATTACCATGTACACTGTTTATTTTATATTACCATGTACACTGTTTATTTTATATTAGCATGTACACTGTTTATTTTATATTACCATGTACACTGTTTATTTTTTATCGTTCCTAACAAATGCTTGTTTATACTTGCTAATAATTACTCGAAAACAAACAAACGATATATATTGGAAACAACTTTACCTGCATATGGATATTAACGTATATTTATATTGAAAAAATAAAGGCAGACACAAAACTTCATTTGAACCAGCCGTGTACAGCTTAATCGGACAAAACAAAAATGGCTGAATAAGTTGTCAATCTAAAATCACCTTGTAAATATAAATCTATTTCCGAGACTTAAAAGAGAACGAGGTTGTTACAGTACAGTGAAGTGATCGTTTTGACACAGAACTTTATGTCAAATGCCATGTGACCTTCAGCATTGTACTTTACTTTTTAATGGCCGCGCGATTATGATATCTTGCTTTGACATTAAGAACGTCCTACATTCAGACCACGTGATTTAACAGTTAATTAACTTACATTCGTTATATCGGTAACCCATAGTATGCTCCAAATACCAACTGACCTTAACTTCTGTAAAACAAATATCAACTGCGCAAATAGTAATAATGGTGTTAATTAAATATCACAAAAGAAAACAGGTTACAAATGGTATATCAACTGCGTATATGCCATTTTAGTTTAACACTCATTGTGTATGACAAAGGCGACGTTCAAAAACATACAATTGCTATACCATTATCGAAGGTCCTTAAAGGGGGCATAGTGAAAGTAATGGTATACAATAGCTTGACCAGATCGCCACCATTGCCTACAGGTCAGTGCAGTATTACATGTGACATTATTTGAGTTATCAATATCAAATATTCATCGGAAATCAAGGGACAGCACGTAGTCGCACTATCAAAGAGCATTATCAAGAATATCGTCAGAGGTATCTCTACGATTGGAGAGCTTTCAGGGTGTCATTATTAGAGTCTCTGTATTTGGCCTCAATTCATGCCATAGTTCCGTCACTATCTCATTGATTTTACGTTACAAGATTAGAAAATCGATCTTGTCTTTATTTTTAACTTCCTTTTAAATTATATCCGTTTAAAAGTTCCATGTTTGGTTTCAATTATAAAATTCTAAATAAGGCCCCTAGAGTTGTCTGGAGTGTTTGTTTTAGCCAAATAGGATTGTTTGAAATAAAATACTGCCATACTTTACTAGATATCGTTTGAGCAAAGAAATATTGAAAAAGAAAATGTCCAGCCGACGACGATGTCAGCAGTAGACAAATGACGTCATAATATGTCGTCAATTGGAGTTTTTGTTCGTTTAGAAACAAGAACAGAAAACCAAAGATACTTTTATGTGTACGTACTTTTATTTTATTTGGAAATAAATCAAACCTGCCAGGCTTGAACACACACGCTATTGAAATGAAAAGGTAAGTGTGACATTAGAAGAATACTTTCTTGGCGGTACACATTACAACATATTCAACCTTCAGACCTTTAACCATACGAGTTGCATGGCTTACCTATGGTTACAGATGCTTTATATTACTTATATTACTAGTGTGGACTTAGTTATCGGTATGCTAACATATGAAAGAAAAGACTATTTACAGAGTTCCGCCGCTGATGGTAAACACGTGTAGGAGGTTGCCAGCATCTGGTGCACGTACATTAACATATATGCACTTCAAACGACGTGTGGCTTTGTGTAACAGTATCAGTAAGTGTGTGGTGGAGGAAGCTATAAACTTACGTTAGCAGCATTAACGAAAAAGATCAATGGAACATCAAACAGTGGTAAATTGAAGATAAACATTGAGTCTTAGATGCCGAAACCGATCCAATAACGGTATAAGCTTGTTTACGAATGGTAAAACCAGTGTGGCCCAGAGCCCAGGTAAATATCAAAGTTTGTTCAATGATTTTCATTTTCACACAGCTGAATATCAATATTGTTAAATGAATTTCTAAACAAACATGTTTCATCGACACGTTCGAGTTTGAAGCGAGCCCTGTTTATAAATATGGAAGTCTGCCAGTGAAGAATTACCCACAACAGCAGCCGAAATAAAACTACACAGTGTTTATGCTAATATAAACACTCAACATTATGCATGCAGTTGTCGTAAAAGACACATAACACACAGGAGAAAAGTTTAGTCTTAGTTTATAATAATTCATTTTGTTCGATTGTAAAACAATTTTTCTAATGTAAAACATGCTCGAATCCGCTCCTGGAACCAACCAGTTCTAGGCAAGGAGGGTATAGTTTCTTGCTCAGTGAAACAACGCTTTACCAACTGCGTCACACTGCGACTATTTCGCCTTGAAATGGACACTTACTAAAAGTGGGACCTTAAACCGGTTTATGATACCAACTTCGCACTTATTCTTCAATCATGTTTTAACAGCAAAAGAACAATGTATATACAAAATAATGTCTAAAGAAAAAAAAAGTTTTTTGTTGTGAAAGTCTTTGTTTGATTGTGAATAAACAAGGCTTCATCATTGTTTGTGTATGTTTTTTTCTCGATGGTCCATTGGAAGATACGCCAATCGACACCTGAATACCGTTGGTAAAGGAAGACAATAGCATCGAATTGAATACCTAGCTGAATATCAGAATAAAAGAAAACATTTCGACAGAAAACACGATTAAAACAAATTGATGCAAATTGACCGATCATCTTTCGTACTTGGAGCCGAGTTCTGTCTCACCATCGCAACCAAAGAGAATATCATAACGACCAACTGTAAATGGGTCAATCACTAGACATGCAGATTGGTATTACACGTGTTACTTTTTCACTGCATCTACTAGATAAATGTCCTCATAGTTTTGATAAATCTTTCATGAAAAAAGTTTTGGCCAGCAAGCTCACGTAAGTTTACTCCATCGCCGTAAACAGGCTTATGTTTGTCAGGTACTTATGTTTTCTTCCAATTGTATCGAAGCACGCGCCCAGTATGTTACGAAACGAACAAGAGAGAACAGTTATAACCGTAATTCTCGCCACTTTATCAATGTGTTATGACTACAAAATATTACGTTTTACAACCATTTGAACTTTCTCAGCCATTCTAGAAGATGTCTTCAGTTAACATACTAAAGCTGTCTGCAGAGATCGATGCCCCGAGATATGTTTGTTTACAGATCGCCTTTAACTATAGACAAATGATGTTATATGCCAGTATTTTAGAAGAAACAATAACTCTTGAAATATCCACCACCTCTTGTGTTTGTGGTAAGCATCGTATTACTGGCTCTCATTGTGGTAAATCTACTACAACCGTGACTTGTCTGTTTACTGCATCATTCCAGGAAAATTAGTTCCATTCATGTAATACTACTAGCAGACGACACTTTTCTCGTAGAGTTGATGCTACACCGGCGCTTTGTCAGCAGGCGATATAGCCATTGTATTGTCGATCAGACCATGTGATGGAAAAAACGAGGATGTTTATTATAGTGATTTTACCAGCCCCCGACGGACAATTCCTTTAAAACACAAATAAACAATGTCCTAACACTTTCAATAATCAGATTGACTTTTACCCAGATTTTTTCTATCTGTCGCTGACGTCATTGTGACGTCAATGGTGAACTTAACATCGCCTGCTGAATAATGTCTTCAATAGGTTTGAGAGAGAAGGCGTTCAATTCACGAGAGAGCGGGGTCTTGATCAGTATTGACATTTAACAAGGCGACCTTGGTTTCCCCCAGTGGTAAGAAGTTAAAACGTTTACTTCTAAGCCTTGAATGGGAATATTCTCGACAATTACCCGGAACGCACCTGTTCTGTGGTTAATGCATACCTGCAGATTGCATTTGTAACGGGTTTTCTTCTGTGATGTATAGTCAATAGTATTACTTCTTTGCGACATATAGTTAAATCAAAACATCGACGGTTTTCTTATTAGTACAAAGAACCGACACATTAATGAACAGTCAAGTTATGAGAATCATTCATTAGTCAATATGCATCCGTGTATAAGGAACACAAAACTCATCAACATATCAAAATATCTACATTGGCGTAAAGAGTGGCTACATGCATACGTATGGTATTGCAATGTATGTACTTTGGTTTACTATCTTACTTTTTGTCGAAAATAAACTTACAAACTTATCTTATTGAAGTTTTACTCTTTCCTTTCTTTCACTTGCATCGTATATAGTAAGTAATAATAATTCAACCTGGCTACTAACTGTATAACAACTTGGCCAGGTACAAAACCAGTTAGCTCATGTTTACGTTTTGTATTATATGTTTGCACGGGTTTCTTATTTTTTGATACAGTACTTCAGGACGACTGTACCAAAGGAAGGTTAAATCCTAGAACAATGACGTCAAAGGATGTAATCGGCTTAACATTCCGCTCTTATTCTTTGAATGGATAAACTTCAACGGCCGTTAGATATTCCATCGACACCAGTAACAATGTCAACATTTTAACTGAGAACACGACAGTCACGTTAGCAAATGGCAATCAAAACATCAAGCTGCTTTGGTTGACAACGATCAAAGTTCATCGGTGGATATATAAAGGTCTACCGTAACAGAAATCTGTAGATAAATTGATATGCTAGCTGTTAATATATAGTGAATACATGCGCATAATGAAAGCTTTAAACACAAGCTTATCTATACGATACGTGAACATAATACGCACGCACACGCATGCACGTACGCACACGCATCCGCACGCACGCAAACAAACACACGCGCACACACACACGCACACAAACACACGAACACACACGCACACGCACACACACACACACACACACGCACACGATCACCCACAAACGCGTATACATCGAGTATGCACTGCTTGGATATCTTCTTGGAGACTCGACATACGTGATTAAAACGGCGCGAGGTGGATAACGTATATATACCTGAAAGTGTCACTTCTTCACGAACTATATTGCTTTCTGGATGATAAACCATCAACATGATCACCTGCTCGATGCGAAAGTTAGAGTTTAGCACTACTTTTATAATAATACGTATACTTGAGTATGCATATATAGCAATTGATATTTGGCGAATGTTGATAATTATTTATTACACACCAAGTCGTGACGAATGACAACACACATTGATGACAAGAACCCCCAGAAAGTGTTATTGATACATGCTAGGCCTATACGTTCAAATAAAATCGCAGTTGTCTATGAGTATCCAATAGTTTAATCAAATAGTAATACTGATTCCAGTTTCATTCATGCTTGCTGCAGATATCTACTTTAGAAGAATCGATGCTTCTCTCGTGTTAATTAGCAGACGATGGTGCTAGTTTCGATCAGACAATACAAGTGAGGAATGTATCGTTATCTCAAACGTTTCAGTCGTTAGAACAAAAAAGAAGCCTTAGATCGTTTAAGGACTAGATGGAGTTTTTTTAACAGAAACGTATATCCGTCTATGACGTGTTTGTTACGTCAATGATAATCTTGAAATGTTGCCTTTTGAATGGTGTGTCAAGTAGCTAAGTATCCACCAATCGAGATGTGTTCGCGACAGGGTCAGGTATTGGCCAGTGTCGCATCTACAAGTGTTAGAGTTTCCAGGAGTATTACATCGCGCATCTACAAGTGTTAGAGCTTCCAAGAGTATTACATCGGGTCTCAAAGATGTGAGAACAATCGAGCTACCAGGTGGCAGTGAGTTTTAGCAACTTCCTATGAAATACAAGTGGGTACCTTTGTAATAATCACAGGTAGAAAACAAATGTAAACAAAAAGTTCGTCCTTGGCCAAATAAAATGTATTGTTTCCGTGTCGTTAGTTAGTCCATAATTATGTTGAAAACCATATTTATGCATTCTATAAACACATTTTTTTTTTATTATTTGCTCCCGAATGGTTATTTAACAAAAACATGTGTCTCTATGGATGATGACTGATTCTCCATCAACGCCTAGAGATGGAAACAACACGTGGATATACCTGTATTATGTCAGCCTACATGTATTAAGTTTCTGTATTGGAAAGCTCAGAGTTTGGTGACCGTGTACTAAGCTATCAACACATGGTTAGTATATTTACATTGTTCCAATTGTACCTGATATCGTCTGCACTTAATTAGTGAGATAACGGAAGTGTGCTTCATATACAGTTATGTTATTCTCGTGTACTGTCACACTTAACGTTATGTTGTATTTCAAAGAAAATATTAACCACAAAACATGCAAACATCTGAGGTTAAAAATACTAACCGCACCAAAGTCCAAATATTCTTTGTTTGAAACTTCAATCCGTGAAAGCAATATCAAAATGAAGGGTAAACATGGTCCCAAAATAAACAGCTAGTATGTTGATTGAGTAACAATTACCTACCCAAATGGTAAAAGCTTCGAATTCAGTAAAGCACATTATACATAAGGCCAAGCACCCATGTATCAACTATTGTTAAAGATACAGAAACTGTTTCAATGTGTGTTCGAACATTATGTGAGTATAGTTGCACACGTGGAGTCACCGACGAACTATATTATTGAACTACTTATTGATGGATAAGTTTTCGACACTAATATCGCTGTCATACAAGCCCACTGATTGAGGTACACAGAAGTACGAACTCGGTCGGTGTACGAACGATAATCCATAAGAACAAGTACATTTGCACCAGTGAGCATATCCACGTGCAGTTCGTTTTCCGCGCTACATTCTAAGTTATAAAGACGCCACAAACAGTGTTTTATGTATGTTAGATTAGGCCAAAGGCAACACAAAATCTGCAACATTGCGCATCCTACATGATTCTGCTTCGGTTATGCGAGCGTTCTACCAGACGACGGTGCTATAATCGATATGAGACAAATACCAGAGGCAACACATAAAAAAAGAAAATAGTTCCATACGCAAACCTGGCACCCGTCCCACGACTTTACGTTTGTCTGACAATTCTGTTTACGCATCTTTCTTACAATAAAACCACCAGACAATTCGAGAAAACCAAGTAAATGCGGATTTGTGGAAATAATAACAACACAGTAAACATCGACGTTCTCTTTCAAGATTCGGTTAGTTCTGACTTAAGGCCGTATTATTGTAGTATTACAACCGTATCTGTATCTGTTTTCTGCAACAGTTCGGGGAAATGTTTTCATTCATATGATATAACTAGCAGACGACTATTTTTAGAAGGATCGATCTTGCACTGGCGCGAAATTAGCAGACGAAAAGGCTGTTTATCTGTAAATCAGGAAATGTAGATGAACGAAGACCTTTAATTAGTATAGTGATTTCAGCAGATATTGACACACTCAGAGTTTGAAACACAAATCAAGACAATGTCCTAGCACCTTTACAAATCAGATTGACTTTTACCCAGATTTTTCTATCCCTCACTGACGTCATTGTGACGTCAATGGTGAACTTAATATCGCCTGCTGAATAATGTCTTCAATTGGTTTGTGAGAGAGAAGGCGTTCAATTCACGAGAGAGCGGGGTCTTGATCAGTATTGACATTTTACAAAGCGACCTTGGTTTCCCCCAGTGGTAAGAAGTTAAAACGTTTACTTGTTAGACGTATTTCTCTCAGCAATTACCCGAGTCTTACTTCTGGCAGTCAAGTTCTGCAGTTGAAATGACAACGGTGTAAGTGAGTACGTGCATTTTTTGGCTGTAGTGTTTGATTTTCTAAAATAGCATTGAGAACATACGCATATACGTCAGCGTATGAAACGATCCATGTACTTTAGGGTATCCTGTTTATGTTTGATGAGATTATGAACTCGTTAAACATCTTTAAGATATATAGATAGATGTACTCTGATACACAGGCCATACAAAACATATAACACGTACTGTTCAATTAATCTAGCACACCCACACATATGTTTATTTCCATAGGGTATGTTGTTGAACGTGTCTCCATGGCACTACCTAGTTGAGCTGCAGTACAATGTATCATGTATGCGTTTGTATTGTACGAGAACATACACCAGATACTCCCGAATAAATCATATGGACCAATGCATTACCGAAATAGGTGTTACATATGTTTGTATAATGAATGTATATATGTTTGTTTATTGCCTGTATACTCAGAGGGACTTCTGCCGCTTGTGTTCTGTAATAAACCCTTCCAACGCTTGTGTATACAATGGACACGTGTTCTATACTCTGTTGTTATAACATGACAGTCTAATCCACCTGTTTCACAATTCAAAAGTCCGTGTAGTGAATTCACGAGTGTCTGGTCAATGTTTGTATACAATACCACATTCGCCAGATCATGGTTGTCTCACTGTTATAGTTAGGATGTTGGAAAGGTCAATGTATTGTATTGAACTATGTTTATACGAATGTATATGATAGTCTTTAGTTTTAAACTAAGGTGTATATTAACTTAAAAACACATACAATGTCTAAGAAGTGTGATAAAAGTCCTACAATAAAGGGAGCTTATTAGGTATTAACTAAGCTTCTTAAAATAGCATTTACCTCCCTAGTTCGAATTATATCCTCCGATAATTATAATAGATTAACAAACGTGGCCATCATTACATAATCTTATGAAAGTGTTATCATCTAAATCAAATGAAATTGAACAGAACGTTTTAGAAATATTTGCAAAAAAAATAAGAAATTAAGTAGTTTTGTTCTTTCTACACTTCATTTGTCATTGTGTAATTCTATTATTGGCATTCTTCCATAAATCCATAATGCATTTGCTATAAATATTGCAGTTGAAGTTGAATTATGACTATGTCGTGACGTCATGAAGTTTCGCAACATCATCAACCAACATCAAACTCATTTCTATTGAAGTGTTTTTTTTAACGAATGATTATGCTAAGATGAGTTCAAATGGTTAAACATGTGTAACACTCATTTTCAATAATTAGGTGCACTAGAGGTTAAACATGTCAATTTAGGTAACGAATTGTTGAATGAAAAGAAATATCTAGTCATACGTGGATATGTATTAGGTATGCTCAACTCAAATTGTACATGAATACCTTTACTGGTTTGTAAGATATATTATGTTCTTTATCAAAACACAGTTGTAAAGGCATTGATGACAATATGGGCTTGGTGATGCCGTGTCTTATTGTGTTTGCCGTGTATAATTTGTTCTGCATATATAAATGATACATTTGTAGTTGTTTTTCTGAGGTAAGACTCCAGAGAATCGTGTTATAGAAGAATAAATACTTACATTTTCTTTATTAAACTTACTTGGTAGGGTCAAATACACGAGTAAATAACAAATACTTGCATAGTTTGTTTAATTTCATTGATTGTGTTATTTAACTATTTTATACTTGGTAGATTCCATTCGTTCATCATCAATGTGTACATAGTTAGGAACCTCTACATATTGATAATACATATACACTGTGTTAGAGGGAATCTGATATCTGTTGAATTACAAAGGACATGAACACTACAGCTCTTTGGTAACGGAGATTTCATAAACAATACAGTAACCTTTCCTTATAGACATTTTCTTATTATGACAAAATTAACTTGGAAATTGAACACTAAACTAGTTTTTGTATATAATGTGTGCAGTAAAAGTTTCCTGTCTATAACTGGGGATTGGATGTAAGATTGTTGTCGATTTACAATTATCTGGCAATATTAAATGTGTTTGCGCTAACAAACTAATATACTATACAATTGGTTATCATACTTACTGTACATAATTCCTTAAGGGACTAAATACATACGCCAAATTTATTCCATTTAAATATGTCTTGCATTGTGTCTAAAATCGTTAAATCATCAAAAGTAACGGAGATTTGTTAGTAACGGAGATTTTAAGAATACTTTATTTTCAAAACGTTTCAACGGTTCCAGCGATATCGACGTTTTTTCCCCATTATGTATGATTGAAATAAATGCTACAGGCAAGAAAACAATCTTCCTTGGATGGGAATGGATACGACTAAAGATAAAACGGGACACTGTTCAGCGGAGGTGGAGCCGGGGACAAAACAGTCTTCCATCCCCACTCATGTAAGATTCTCTATAATAACATTATTTTAACAAATACGTGTAAAATATGTGTACCCGTGTTATGTCGAAGAATAAAATATAAGTACGAATTGCGTGCGTATGAATTAAATCACGAGAGCGCTAGCACGAGTGATATTAATTACGCACACCGGTGGAGGACGAGTACGTTTATTTTATTCTGCGATAAATCACGGATGCATATGTTTCATTTCGATTCTAACACGGCAAGACCGAGTGTACCTCGATAATGCACTGCACTAGCTTTTAAGTATGTTAACTTATATTGACAGGATGTCGTTTGGTTACGCGGAATGTAAAAGTAATATTATTAGCACGGACCAACTATTTTCCAACTGATATAACATCTCAACAGTACATTCAACCGACCATTTAAGTCTTCAAACCGTTTTGGTAATTCGTTATCTATCTAAAAGACATTAAAGAAACATGAACCGTGAACAAATCAAATCAAAGATACGTATGTATAAAAGCATACGTTTTTACCTCAAAACTGGTCTCTCTAGTCTCTTGTAAAAAGCCGATTCACAACTCCAATAACTCCGAAACTACCGCGAAATGAAACAAGTTTCTATTACATCATTGTACAATGTGTTTAAACAAAGCTTTTCAAAGTTGAAAGGGATTTAAAAAATGTATCGGAGATTTAAAATGTATCATTCAACATATACTATGTGCATGTGTAGGATGTTAATTGATTAAAAAATGTATCAAGTCTTGTCTTCTTACTTCCCTTGTATCACACATCTATCAAGAACACGCATTCCTTTTGTATGTAGATTTTGATAGGTAGTAACGGAGATTTACTTCTGTATAAGTTTCATGTGCTGTACTATGGATCACATAGAGTTGCAGTAAGTACATTACGTAATTAATGTTCACGTGTTACTCTTATAATTAACATTTAACCTAACTTCAACTCTGTGGTAACGTACATTTCATGAAAAAAAGGTGGCAATATATTTTGACGGACTTTTTTTGTTCAAAAACAATATGCAAATGAAGGTTAGTCAATGTCTAGGCTGCTACACATCGTTTAAAGCCGCTTTGCTATGGAAAAGAAAACAAGTTAAAACTCAGTCCTTGTTTGTATATGCTAAGGTATAGTATAAGAACCCATGAATGGCGACGGTAACGGATATTTAATATACGACAGTATTGGACGAATAATATTTTTTTTAAAGATGTTATGTGATACCAGCTGTATTGAGAGAATGTTGAATGAACATGTTCATGATTGTATACACAAAACGTTACTTCTGTCGTTATGTTTGTAAATTATTGAAAATGACTTTAAATGAGTGTTAAACATACAACACGCTGATTCCTTGTTCTGGGGATATGTTGTAATGGCTAGTTTTTACCTCAAAACATAGTTACTACTCATCATGTATACCTTTGTGCAGACGTGTAGCTGAGCAGAGAGGAAAACAGGTGACAATGAAGCAGTTGGCATCAAAGACGTCCTGATTAGTATCTGACTAACAATTAGTATATGAACAAAATTAGCTTTTAGTGCGTGCTGTGAGTGGTTTATATGTACAGGTTGTATCCAGGGACATTTTGAACATCAATAATTAAAAGGTCACTGTTCCGTGAATCACAAAACAAGAAATAGATATAATACGCTGGACGAAGATGTTGCTTTGGGTGACATAGCTTGTTTTATTTTTATAATTGAACTCTTCTGATAATTTTAATGTGGTTAAATTCATCTAGACAAAATATAATTCAGATGTCTCAAGGCAGCCTGTGTTCTGTGTCACTACGCTAACAGTTTCGTTATAGATTAAATTATAGCAATGTACTTCTAAATAATTCTCTCCAAATTGAACTGAAAATAGTGTTAAGATTAGA
>ENA-OREC01001471-OREC01001471.1-marine-metagenome-genome-assembly--contig:-NODE-1471-length-11990-cov-13.631999_pt1 | contig 11990 bp, 6 predicted proteins | sample MGYA00248626_ERZ508543 | MGnify/ENA primary metagenome ERZ508543 (study PRJEB26211, sample SAMN05518279) | marine metagenome | isolation source: Puget Sound, Washington, USA | host: Bankia setacea... | reverse complement strand
ATACGGAAAATATGCTTCTGGAACACAGAGAAACAGACAAGCAGCATATTTGCATAAATACGCAATTAAAAAAACAATTTACGCATTTAAAATTGAAAGGCCGGGTAGTGATGCGCAGACGAAAAAGGCTGTACATAAACAAATTTTCGCGCATGTGTACCATGTTTTCTGAGCGGGGCGCTGCATTTGTAACTGTCACTAAATCGCCAAGGCCCTTGCAAAGACATTCACTGTACCAGTAATAGTATTTAACAAGCATCTAGAATGTTTAAATAATCATTGTTTAAAAATGGCGTCATGTGGCAGATGGAAAAGAACAGTATCGAAGTATACACAGAAAAATGCAATCTTCAACTATTTTCAGCCGTATAACACGACATCAAAAGCAAAGTAAATTTTGAATAGTGTATTGAACAATTCGGTGACTGAAAGTATCGATATTGCCTTTGATATTGTAAATGAAATAGCAAATAGTGCATTTGAAAGCGCATGCGTGGCTTATTGTAAACAAGAACAAATGACTCTCAACTATAAAATATGCCAGGAGCAGAGAGACACACTAAAATATTAACCAATGTCTAGGCCCACCAAGTGTTCACATGTCTAGCCACTAAAAAATGGGTATCTAAAAAAAGTGACGTATACGCAAATGAAGAGCTAGGCCACTACCCAATTGATTAAAAAAAGCTTGGGTATTTACCCAATTGACTTGAAAACTAATCTGTTTCACTGGAAGCATAACTGATTTGGATTGTGCGAGCTCAAATTGGCAGTATTCAGACTAACAACTAAATCAAGAAATGAGTTTATACATCGCGAAAACTAATGACTTATTTTAAAACTTGCAAAAACAATCGTCCAATTCATAAGTTTGGGCTGAAATAATTGAGAACATGTTTCTGTTTTATGTTATTGACATACCGATACAATGTTGTCTGACAAATCCTGACAGTATGTGTGTTGTTGTTGTTGTTGTTCTTAAAGAAGTACGTTTTCTACATTTCTAGTTGAAAGCAAATGTATTACCCAAAAGCGATGCATGCGGCTAAACGAAACCAATATTATCTAGGCAAAATTGCACCATATGCTTCAAGACCGGATTAATTGGTTAAGTATAATACATGTTATATTAAATGAGATTCCCCTTTCATCATGCAGCCAATACTATAACTTGAATGAATCTAAAACGTTTACACCAATTTCTAGAAAATGCCGGTGTGTAGGCCCGTCAACATTCAACAAAAAGTTAGTAGTATTATGCCTACTTTCGTTTTACAATGAGGCAATACATCGCGAGAGGGATAGGCAAAACAAAGGAATAGAATGTCAATGACTCGAGGCACACCCTGTCCGCCATTTTCAACCGGTCGGTGAAAGATCTTGCTGTCATCAATAGGAGTATTGAGTGATACTCGGTAAGATATAGCTTGTCAGGACATTTCTTACACATAAATCAACTCGCTAAGTTATTCTGCATTGATTTAACACGGTATCTAATGTTTTTAGCTTCAATTAGTGTGAAATAGAGAATAATAATTAGTTTTTTTAACATTTTAACCATTTGTGTGAAAATTGGGCGGGGAATTACTTTCTATTTAGAACTCGTCGCTCGTTACATGCAGGGGCGTTGGGTGTGTCTGATAGTGTTAGTGTTGGCACATGTAATTGTTAATTTGTTCCATGTAAGGAATAAGAAATAATAGTTCATTTAGCCGGTTGACAGTATTGAGCTAAATTTAGTCATACTGTACTGTACATAACTGGTTATTGTTAGATGTTTCAGTTATTTAATTCTCTTGTATGATAAAGTTTTATTGTCATAATTATATTTCTATAATTGGCATTCTTAATACTTCCACATTTACAAGTGTTTAACCTTACAGAGTGGAATTAAGATCATGACAATAAGGTAGATCTGTCATACAATTCTTCAACATTAATATTTTATTCTGCTACAGTTATCTGATTATGGCATATCTTAATATTTTTCAGACCTCACAGGAACATTTGTGCTGGAATTTTTATTTAGTGTGAATTCCAAGGATTAAAAGGCAACCATGCCGAAGCCGGTAAGCATGAATTACTCTCTTCAAGTAAATTTAGCTGTGCTAGTCGAATTATTAATACGTTATATTTGTTTTGAATGACCAAGGGTATTTCATTTTCATGTATATGTAAATGTAAAGGTTTTTGAAATAGGCATTTCAATGTTTGACTTACATCATAAAACTTACAGTTAATGATCTAATTAACTTAAAATTGAACATGACAAATAAAAGAACACATTGCAAACTATTTTCTCACATTGTATGGTCCAACTGATTGAAAATGTGGCCATGCTGATAGCGATACACACCCAACTTTGACCAAAGTTCCCTGGTTATCAAGGAATGTGCTGTGGGATTGTTCTGTGGTCACTTGTCACTTTTATGTATGGCTGTGCTAGGTAGATGTCATAGAGTTAATTTTGTGCTGCTGATTGTTATGTTTCCTCTTTACACACATAGTATGATTAAATAGTTTAAAGTGGTTAATAAACTAGCGGAATGGTACATTTTCAATGAAATATTGAGGGCAAAAAAAAGGACAGTAAATAAGTTTTAAAGGAAGACTGGATAATCTTTTTCACCCACACTTCAGTACTTGGCTGGGTTAAAAGTTTAGTTCCCCAAAATGATATTTTCAATAAGATTTACTTTTAAAAGTAAGTAGCTTTACTTTTCTTAAGCTTTTAGCTAGTAGGTTATGTCAACCTGTACTTGAGTTTATTCCTTTTTTATTCAGAAATTGATTTATGAATCTTAAACTCATTTTGCCTAGAGTAAACATTTGTTAAAAAAGGCGTATTTGCAGTTTAAACTATGTTAATGATAGTGGAATCTTTACGTTATCCATAAAGAGGACAGTGGTGATTTAGTACTTATAGATAACTCTACGCTGTGCAAATAAACCTATCAATAAACACACTGTGCGGCACAGAAAACTGCTGAAAGAATGCTATTCATGAGATGAAGGGTATAAATAGTTATACTACCTATGTAAATGACAGGGAGATCTTGCAGTTATATTGACCTACATTTAATAAAACTTGAAGTGAAGTAAAGTAATATAGCCCTTGCAGATTTTATCATTTGTTTTACATTCTACTCTCAACTTTTCTTGTTCAATGCTGTAGAGCATATAGGAGTGTTACCTTAGGCAAATTAAAACATGAGTCATTTTGTGTGGCTTTAGCATGATTAGTCATGCTGTCATCTTTTAAACGTTAATAATGTAAAATTAGTTGTAACTGTTATCTAGAATAAAACAATTACATGATTTTATCTTTGAATTGTATTCTAAGATAACTTGACATGAGACAAAAATAAACTGCAATTACATATTGAATGGCCATGGAAGTTGAGATGCTAGCAGCATGTATGCTTATATATATATATACATACCAGTTTAGTTTCATAACCACTACTAACCATTCTTTTCAAGTAACTGGCTAATTCTCTACTTAAAACAGCGGTCTACCAATTAAGCCATCAAGCTTGGATGCAAATGACCGGTGAAAAAAGAAGAAAATATACATACATTAAATCAATGTTTCTCTTAGGAAATAGGAGAATAAGGAATACCAGGGTAAGGAATACCAGTGTAAGGGTTGGTATTGTAATTGAAGTAAAAGAACGCAATCTCAGCCTAAACCACCTACTGATCCTATTTCTAAGACTAAGCATGTTTGAATCCTAGAAGTCACCCATGTATTAATATTGTATTTCAGGTGAATGTACGCGTCACTACTATGGACGCAGAGCTGGAGTTTGCCATCCAACCCAATACAACTGGCAAACAGCTCTTCGACCAGGTAATATCCTTTACAACTCTTCGTGTTCTTACATCCTGTTTTACTTGTACTTCAGATGTATGTCACTTAAAAATAGATAATGCTAGTTTCAGGAATCATGAATTGTTATTATGGTAGAACATGTCAATAATAAATATATTGCAAGAAAGTCCTATACACATTTATATCACAGCTTAGCAAACTTTACATCACTTTTTCTTGTGTTTTCTTATTGGTTGTATGAATGTATCTTCTTTCAGGTTGTGAAAACTATTGGTCTCCGTGAAATCTGGTTTTTCGGATTACAATATGTAGACACAAAAGGTTACTCTACATGGCTCAAGCTCAACAAAAAGGTAGGCTCATACTGTAGTGTTGATTGTCTATTAAAATAAGTTTAGTAAGTGAATGAGTTATTCCTGAAACATAAAATACTAACTAAAACCAAAATAGTTGCCCTATGATTGTACAATTTGTAGTGTTTAGCTGTTTCTGCATCTCACATTTATTATTAACATCTTCTTGTTTGTAGTAGAAAATACTAAAAGGGGGTTTAAACAAATTTCTCTAGAGATAATGTTAAACTTGTTTTGTATGAATCATATTTTAGCAATGTGAATTGCTTTGTAGATTTCATGTCTATTGGATTGTATACCTTTGTTTTCAAAATTTGTGTTGTATGAGGTTTATTTCGGTGGAAATAATAACAACAAAAGCAAAACTAACGTTTAAGTGTTCTGCATGACTGTTTCAGTACATTGGATTCCTTTTACTAAGTGGATATTTACCACATTTAATATCCTTACTCATTACTTGAACAAAGTTTGGCGTAAACATATGGAGTTTTTTCATTGCATGTTTGTTTACAATGTAGACAACTTTGTTAAAAACTGTCTTTCTTGTATGTTTTATTCATGGTTTCTCACATGCTTATGTGAAACCTATTGTTGGAAAAGATATTTGTGCAACTTTAAAAGACCACTTGCTTATCTAAATTAGTAACAAATTGAAACTTCGGTTGATTTGAAAGTATCTGACAGAAGGCATTGATATATTTCTCTGATTAAACCATTAAACCCTTCTATAAATAGAGCCTGTTTACTTAATTTCTATGATTGTTCACAGTGAAGCATTCATTAATCAAATTGATATTTCTGGAAAATGAAATCATTTATCAGAGTTGGAATTATTGCTGTTTGTACAAGCCAGAGTCCTGACAGCCTACTTATAGATGGAAATAATAGAGGAAATCTATTTGAACTATTGTTTGCATTGAAAGATAAACATAGTTGTTACTATTAATACTATAGAATGATAAACCATATAGAATGATAAACACCAGTAACAGATTGCATTACGTCTTTCTTACCATTTGTTCAAGGGCTGGTTTATATTGAATAGTTGTGCAGTTATATCCCTTTTGTGTTAATGCATACTGACCTGAAGCTATGTTCTGAAATGAGCTTTATAATTCCAAGTGAAGCTCCCCCATGACAACTAGGCTCTGGAATAGCTATTTAGTAATTAGTGAGATTGAAGGCTGATGGGTGGGCAGGGTTTGTGGTAGGGAGAATGGCCAAAGATAACAATGCTAAAACATGTTTGAACAATGATCATCGTCTGGGATATTGGGGTCTGATTCCTCCCTCAAGTAACTAGTATGAGAGGTAATTTTCCCTGGTGATGTTTCAATTAAATCAACAAACAACATAAAGACACCACTTTATAAGATGTATGTTTTAAAGCAAGCTTCTCATATTTTACCTTGATATGGTTTATCATCAATTTATAGGTTGTAAATTCTTTTAAACAGTCCACAATTTGATCATGTTGGTGTTTTTGCTACACTGTTAGTTCAACTGTAAAGCAAAGCCCACTTAGTGAACCACATGATGAACACATCAAGAAAAACCCTTCCTTTCAAAACTTGATTGTGTTCCCCTAGCTTGTCAACTTCACATTGAATGATAGCGTACATCACAGTGTTGACAAATAGTTTTAACTTTATGCAACGATGAACTTGTAACAGATGAGTAAAAACAGCTTTAAAAGTATGGCATATGTATGTGTTGGAATTTGACTGGCTAAATATGTATAGTTTACATAATTTGTAGAATGGGTTTTTGTAAATTATGCTTTGCTCTTGGTATTTATGCTATTGCATTTATAGACTCAGTGTGGTTTAAATCTCCTGCACCAGGATGACCTTTAGGTGTGTTAATGAAGCTGGAGACTGGCATTATTCACTGGTCACTTAGCTAGGAACATCTTTTAAAATATCAGCACATTCAATAGCTGATCTATTCCTGTATGACAAATTTAAGGTCAATGAAAGGATTTCAGGCTCTAAATATTGATTACTTTAATGTTACGGGATTTTTTCTTAGGCTACTAAAACATTGTTGTATTTTAAGATGGGCGGAAATGTGTGCTGTGTATTCTTGTCTGTGCATGTATCAATCTATCCCATAAACAGTGGTAAACACATTCAACTTTACTTCTTAAGACATTGTTAGTGTTTTTTTCCTCCATACCTGCATATTATACATTTAACTACCTGTTGTGAATGGAAGAGTCATTGAACCAGATCAGTATTTGTTAAAGGATTTACATACTGATATTATTCTCAGTTTCATACTCTCCCTGGTCTCGCTGTATGTTAAGTGATGATGGTTTGAGGTACATACTCGTAGCTATAAACTGTACTCAAGAAGGCTTGCATATAATTACATACAGGGAGTGTATGTATATATGTATATAGGTTATTTAAACTCATGTTTACTCATAAATTGCTAAGTGGGTTGAAACTAGTCTGTTGTGACAAGCGTTAGAATGTTCTTTTGCTGGTTTCACAGGGGTTTAAACGTAGATTAATCTATTAAATCTGAATTATTTTTACGTTTGTAAATCTTACTACAGTAATTTAAAATACTATCCACTTACGGACTGCCAAACAGTATAATGTTAAGCCTGATTACCTAAGCTGTTTTAATTCATAGATGTTAGAAGAGATATTGAGGCCTGAAGCACAGTGAGTGTAGCATTCTACACATACAACATGTTTAGGTCAGGAGAACCATCATACCTTGTCAGTGGATACTTGACCCATTAAGTGTCTAAAGCCGGTGTCAACTAAATAAATGGATCTGTGACAGATACTTGAAACATGTTACCTGATATAGAGAATAGCCTAAACATCTTGTTTCATTGAATGTTCACACAACAAGTCTACATGACTTCATGTTTAGGGTCACAGCGGAAGTGTTATCATGCATATCTATATATGAGTATATATGTTCTGTCATCAATTTTCATCTAAGATCACCAGTAGGAAATACATACATACCCTATCAGATGTGATGTAAGAAATCTCGAATAACTTACATGTAACACGACTCCAATACAAAGTGGTTAGAACTACCCAGAGGTACATACTACATAGTACAGAACATAAACCACAAGCATTAAACATTTACTTCAAGCGAAATCTCTTATAAATGTGGAGCATGAACGTTATTTTTATGTAGAGTGTAGGTTTGATTATGGTGGTACAAATTGGCATCTCAGAAAGTTTACCAGTGTTATGCTGTACTTTTTCAAAGAATCAACTCGTGTGGGATAAGTGTATGAAAAACATGGTTTGAAATGGCGCCAAGTCTTCTATGATGGTTTGCAGTCAGCACGTTAGAGAGCAGTGAGGTTGTTTGTGAAGCTGCAGCTATCACTTGTACTTGCCAAGGTTACTAACTGGCAGGTTGTAGTCTCTATGACAGCTGTTAAGTCACTCACGCTGTTTCCAGTCTGGTTTATTCACTGAACTAAATCCGAGCCAAAGACTGAAGCATGTATATTGTCATGGATAAGCCAAAAAAGTAGAAAATATGTTTTTGTTTACACGATTGCTTATGTTCTTCTGTATAATGCGTTTGTCTTTAAAACTGGGGTATTATACAGCTTCTAATAAGCGTTTAGGCTGACTTTAACTTTTTCACAATCTACAAATTTAAAGCAGGTTCATTTGATATGTCAAACTTTACAAAATGTTGAGTTGCTAAGGGATGGGAAGTTATGTGTCATTCACTTTATAAAATAATTTTGGCTCAACCACAATCTTGTTCATGGATCGTGAACTCTCAGTGCATCAACTGAAATTGTAACAATGAAATATCTCGTTACAGCAGTGTGTTACAGTCATTACATTGAATTTGCCTATGTGAATCAGAGCATGCTGTTGCAAACTTACATGAACACTTTTTTGACAATCTCCCTCACAGTTTAACACATTTGAGCTATTTTATCTGAGACATCAATAGACCTGGGGTAGATGGGAATCTGGTAAGACAGCAATTTTGTGAACCAGTGAAGGTGGGATAACCTCCGTGCGACCTTTTTAAGTACAGTCCAGTTATAAAGGTGGTACATAGAGCAGAAGCTTACTACTAACATTTGGAAACATTTAATGCCGGCTGTACTATCACTTACACTTGATTACTAGTGTAGGAAAAGAGGGCCCCTATCTAAGTTTAATGGCTTTGGATTTATTGCAAATTGTTTAGACCCAGTGACCACAATACCATAGGGTTGAATGTGAAAGTAATGGCTTGCCTTGTGAATGGTGTGTTTACTTGACTTGCAAATTAGGGTTCCTGTCAAACCGGCATAATAAGCAGTTTTCATCAAACGGTTTAGGAAAATTATGCTTGCCTTGTTAAACACATACCAATAATTTTGGACGATCAGCTTTTAAATTTCTGAATTCAGCACATGAATGTTAAATAAAGTTTCAGATTGTGTGTAAGCTAAGTAAATGTTGTTTTGTGTATATATATGTACCGCTGTACACTCCCAAGCGCAGTTTTTCTTCCTGCAATAAGTGGTTTTCTTAAGTATTTGTTAAGTTTGTGTACTTCCTCTGTTGGACCATTAAATTTTGATGCATTTTCATATACACTCAAGTAGATGAAGCACTTAGGGAGTGTTAGTCAGTTTGATCTTGTGGATGCATGTATCGTTGGCTGCGTCTAACATCCAAATCATGTTGGCTACATATAACACTACTTTACGCCCAATGGTGGGTGTTGTCAGCTTGTCACTAGGCAATGGTTTTGTCAGGGAAACATGTCCCTATTCAAAACACTGCCTCATATCTTATTCCTTATCTAGAGTTTTTGTGACGAGTTGTACACATTCACAATATACACAAGAGGTAAAGTAAACATTCAAGGATGCAAATATTGTCCTTATAACGTTATACAGACGAGGTAGGCATTCAGAAACTATAGTCCCAATATATTTACAAGGGCAGTTAAAACACTCCTGTATACTGTGCTCTGTAAGTCATTCTAGGTTCTATACATATGTCAATGTGAATGATAAGTCAGGTAGTAGACACAGGATCACTTTGTGTGACTATGAATACGTGTGAACGGTTAATGTTGAATCAAGTAGATGGGAGTTGTGCCGTACTCAGTCATCTTATACCACTCAGACTTGGCTAGTGTGTTAAACTTAATGTATGTTTGCTTAGGATATACTGTTATACGTCACCCAGACTTTTATCAGACAGGTGTGGCCTTTATCAAATACTGAAACAATTGATTTGACAAAGCATGTACTTTCACCCTGCGAGTGTTTCATTAATTTTCACCTTCAAGCGTTTAATTTGTAGTCATAATTTGTTACGTAGAATTTTCTTGAAGATAACACTGATCAAGTTTAATGAAGTCTAGATTAGAATGAGAGAAATGTTTGAAACCATATAGATGCATTTGGTTGATAGTGCTGTTAAATTGGAAGTTACAAGCGTATCATTGACAAGTGTTGTTGAAGGCCGCTATGCCTGGGGCTATACTCAAAGCTAAATGACTGTATTTGTTTCATCTTTGGTTAAATACAACTTTGTTACTGCGTTAGGTATTTTGACAGCTAAGTCACTTCCTACATTATACTGTATGCATTGGCTGTGATCAGTTATAATCACCGTTTTATATTCATGTTTTGTATGTTGTCATATCTGGCTGACAAGTTATGTGCATTTCTAAGAAGTCTGGTTGACAGGTTAACAACAGCCTCATTATTATGTTGTTACCTTTACAGTTGAAACACTTACTACCCTTATTTATGTTGATAGTGAGTGGTTGGATGATAGACAAACTAGACGTGTCACACTGAATCAAGTTTGACATACACCAGGTCACTTAGATAAGGATTTAACAGGCCTCGGGTACAAGGGATCTGCTTAACCATTCACTCTGCATTCCTTATATAACTAAACACTACATACATACACCATGTTCTGTTTTTGTCTGGTTTAAATTTGTTATGTTTTGTTTGTAAAAGAGATTATTTAAGCTTAAGAGCTGGCTTGTTTAATTGGCAGAGTAATGTCCACTGTTCTGTTTATGTGAGCTGTTAATTAGATAGGATGTGTTTGATAGGCGACTGCTGAATCATCCTGTATAAATGGTGGGTGCGATTGATGACCTGTCTAAGCAGGCTTTAGATAACCATATTTGGATTGTTAAGTCTCTTAAATAACCTGTGGGCTGAAAATTAAAGTGGCAGTCATAATGTGATGGCCATCTTTTCAACCCCGACAAATTTGACTGTGGTTTAAGCTTACCGAGATAACAGCAGTGTCAAGACACAATACCTGAGTTTTACAACTCAATATTGAATACCTGTGTGCGAGAGTAAACATTCCAATACTTATGGTTTTGTTTCGTAGTAGTTGTTTTGTCTGCGTTGTAAATTACATTTGATGCGATATATCATGAATGTAGAAGAAATAGGATTAAATTTTGTAAATTTACATCAACATGTTTATGAGTTGAGAACATTGCTGTCAGCTGTAGGCAATCTGCTTCTGTAGTTATAGGTATATTAGGGCGTGGGAGTTTTATGGCTGGGTTTACTGATTCAGGTTTAACTGAGGTACCCAGGACTGTGTTTCATTTTCTCTGCCATGTAATTGTAGTGTAATCTTAGCAGTCAGTCAGGTGTGGTAGGATATTGACGTTCCCCCTATACAGTCACAGGATTACCCAACACTGGCAAATCTCACAAATAATGTAGAGAATTTAGTCCGCTTCAACAAATAACACTTATTCTCTCTTGTCAGCAATATCCATTGTGACTGTTAATAAAATTGGTATTGAAGATCTAGGAAAACAATAGCTCCACATGCCATTCATTATCTACATGTAATATCCAATGTTACTTTTGAGCTGTTTTATCTCGTTAACAAATCTTTACACGCTTTCGTACCTGTCTTCGTAAGAAAATGTAAATTGAAAACAATATTGTGCTGCTTTTTTTTCCTGAATGATAATTGGCAAATGTTCTTTTTTGTGATGTTGCTTCGGGGCGGAAGAAATTTATTTGTTAATATGATTATAGAGTGTTTGGTTCTGATTTCAAGTGTTTTATTATTCTTCAAAGTCTGTGTTCGCAACTTTAATGATAAATTTGTGAATATAAAATTTAGTTTGATATGATTTTCATAGTTTAAAAGTATACAAGTAAGGTAAACTTTAGGAGTTTAGGCGTAACAAAAAAAGCAATTGACGGGCAGATGAAGTATGGGGGTATTAAAATAAAAAGCTTGTTTATTCTAAATCACTTTAAACATAGCCCGGGGATACAGATGTGGGAAAAACACACACAACCTAATATTTTGTGAACTAAATGTTGCCTATGTGTAAGAGTGATAGTCTTACTGGGTGATAATTGTGAAGTAAACGAGCATGCAGAGACCATGTGTTTAATTAGTAGTGACTGTAAGCCATGTGTGAAAGTATAGGGTTGCAGATACTTGAAATAGAATACATGTGTGTTGCCTTTTAACTGTAATCTGAGTGAGTGTAAACTGATTACAGCCTTGATACTTTGTTCTTACATTTATCCACTCTCAGTGTACAACATTCAATGTAGAAGGTTTGTGATTGTAGTAAATCTAGTTATGGGTATGACTGAGATATCACATGACGAGTCTTATTTACCATACAATGTTAAATGTAACAAATATGTTTATATGACACACATTAGATATAACTCTGGTTCAACAAACTCATAGTGAAAGCATGCATTACTGCTTCAAACTCATAGTGAAAGCATGCATTACTGCTTCAAACTCATAGTGAAAGCATGCATTACTGCT
>ENA-OREC01001470-OREC01001470.1-marine-metagenome-genome-assembly--contig:-NODE-1470-length-11992-cov-13.693412_pt1 | contig 11992 bp, 3 predicted proteins | sample MGYA00248626_ERZ508543 | MGnify/ENA primary metagenome ERZ508543 (study PRJEB26211, sample SAMN05518279) | marine metagenome | isolation source: Puget Sound, Washington, USA | host: Bankia setacea... | reverse complement strand
CTACACATACGTTTCAAACTGTCATATTTGTGTGAATCCACACTTATAATATGTTATAGGTGTATGCTGATAGAATACGTTACGGCGTTAGTTTACATCCTTACGTGAACATATAGTCGAAAGGCATCGTTCAATACGTCAGAACAACAACTGAAAGACGCAATAGTCTCAACTAGGTCTTAATTAATGAACAATAAATAAACCCAAGCTCACACATACCCTGGCTCCGTTAATGTTTTGAAATACAAATAGCGTTTATCAACAAAAACGTAGAGGGGCGGTGTGATGCATTGGGTAGCGCGTCTGACTAATAATCGGTCAGTCATGAGATGGACCCCTTAATATTTGAGAAAGAAGCTTTACGTTTATTGCTTAGTACTGATTGGTTCCAGGAACAGATTCGAGCGGGATTTACATAAGCAAAACTCGCTCGTATAAATTGACAAAAACGTAAGTTGCAAAGCATTCTATATTAAATGATGTCGAAATAACATCGATATAAAGTACGATAAAACAAGGAAAGAAGCAAACCATTCAATAAGAGATCTACATAGTAAAATCACAACGTTGTATGCGAACTGTTACAAATAAATGTCCATGCAGCCTGATATTGGATTTTTTTCGGACACGTTTATTACACGATCACTCGGAAGTGTCCACCAAGCCACCAGTACTACTGTACAATAACTCATTTATCGTAGTATTCTAGGGTTTGAATCTTATTTGCCAAAACAGTTATTAGTCGTTAAAACAAAAAAAAAAACTTCTGCAATTATATAAACACATGCCAAACAAACATAACATTTAAAACCCCAGTTTGTTTTATATAAACTCAGTTTCAATATTTATTAACACTATTATTGAAATATCAGTTCTGTAGCAAATATTCATTTATCAAAACTGCATAGTTAGCATCTATACGTTCAGAACATTTCATAGCAACATTCAAACCACGTTTGTTCCCAACACCAGATATACATTAACAACAAAAAGCAAGCAACAAATAAATCTCCTTATCACACTGTTGGCCATCATAAAAGTGTGTTCCTGGGCGTAGTTGTATAACATGGCGTTTGCCCTACAATTGTATGCAAACCCGTATGACGAAATTATACTTTTGCCCTATCATATTTTTCCCCCGAGAAGACTGGCACTAGACGGGATGTAACGCGAGCACATTCGTATTTTTCATAAATGTTATATTATATTTTCACAGGATAAAATCAACCCAAAGGCATTATTTAATAACATATACCTAGTGAGCTTTATGTTGAGGTTACACTAATATGGGTTCAAATGATAACATTGTGTCGTGATAAAGACTTTGCTTGTAGAGTAGAACGTCCGTGGCTCAATTCCCATCTTGAAGCATTTCGTGTTTCTTGTCATAACTGTTAAAAACCGCGTACCTCATACGTTTATCTAAATTACTCAACTGATTACAACGATGTTTGTATTCTTATTTTTATGTAGGAGAAACTATTCACGCTTAATGTAACCGGTATTTAGCATAGACTCTTTCTATGAATGAGTGCTGTATACATCATATTTGTTTTATATCTCAAGAGAAAAATGTAACTAACCCTAAGCAGTTAATTCTTTTTTGAAAGATAGTTCTTGTTAACATTGTCTGGACATTTACCATAATATGCATTATGCTTTGACATAAAAAAGACCTTGACTTTGTTATATACCACTATATATTTTAACCATAATATATCATTTCAAATATAGCGGATCAGTTTTATTTTTGCTAGCTTAAATATAATTCCATTATATTAAGGTAGCATTTTATTATAGTAATTGTAGTCAGGCGGACAGAACAATCAGACCCTGATTGCTCACAACTTAAGCTTAACAGGGTTAATTAACTTATTTCAACCAGCTAAATAACATACCATAACTTATATTGATGAATTGAAAATAAGTTTATCTCAACTATAACAATTATAATGTTCAATAAAGCCATTTCATTGAAATAAATATCACACAAGATAAAGCTTCATTAAGACATTGATATTAGCCTGATAATGTTGTGATGGACAAAGAGGAAACTAATTTTGGGGGAAATAACTATGCAGGTAACGTATTACAAGTTCCTTGCATTTAATCATTCAAACTGATTTTTGGAGATAACAATATATACATGTAGCTGTAAATACAACTAAACATGGGTGAAAGTTCAGAATTTTCAAAACTTAAGTTGGTGTCCTGGTACAGAGCATTATCCACGGGTCCGTGGAAGCTCATAGGAATAGGCTTTTTAAAACACACATTAAAACTTTATTTAAATGATCTAGCTCATTATTCTGTTAAGAACTCATTAATCTTCTTTGAACCTGGTCCATAACTAATCTTATAGTTGCTTATAGTTGAGAGAAAAACTTAAAAATTAGCACAGATGTAAACAAAAACATGACTTGTGTCTATTGTCATTTAAAAAATACAATTTCTAAAACCTAATTGTATGCAATATGGGACAATGACATTACATGTGGCTTAGGATTCCCTTAAACTATGTCTTGTCTAGCAATGCTGCGCATTATTTGCAGAGCCTAAGCCAGGGGTCAATAACTGCTTTGAAATTATTGATTGGATGTCAGAAAATAATGCAAACATTGATGTATCCCCTGTCACCGCTTTGTCACAAGAAATAAGAAATAAAACATACAACTAACTTCAAAAACTGTTGAAGAGGTCTTAGACAAAATCGTGTACATATCTCTGGACCCCTTGCCCAGGCCTCAATGTATGGCATGAACATCAACTCTACCTAGGGATTAAGTGTAGCAAGTTTCATTGGGATGACTTGAAAAATGTGGAAGAAGTTTGAAACACATACTTTCTCTATATGAATATGTAAGAATTTTGAAAAAGGGACATAACTCTAGAATTCCTGTGATTTGGCCAAGATTTACCAAGGATTTTGTTTGATTGAACTTTAGACATCGATTTATTTTGGGTATTTCTTTTCTTTGTCTAATAGGAGTTACTTATAATGTTTTACAATTAAAATTTAATTAATGAATTATAAAAGTGCGTTGGCAAACACACCTGTGGTCGAAAAGTCGCCGTAAACAATCCCATTTTACTTAATAATCGGCAGCTATGGTCAGCAGCTATTACCCGTTAGTAGTGACAGTGATCTCCCTTGACGAGCGAAAATACATCGTAACAACTTGACGTACGGAAAGCTCGAGAATAGCCGAGTGCGGACCGAATGCCTTACGACAAAGGGAAATAATACCATAAAAACATTCGATGAATGAAGCGTTCTCAACACGGCGATTGTGTAGCCGTTGACGTCGCGAAAACAGGTGACAAATCGTGTCACAATTTAGTGACGATTTATTTTCTCACCTGCTCCAATTTCCAAAGTCGGCGAATTAATATAAAATAAAACTTGTCATAATCTCTTTTATCTTTATTTCATTTTCCAAGAAATTACGGTAGGCGGGTTTGTAAATCATTTAATAAAAAAGACAATTAATGTAACTGGCAGTTAGTCTAGGGTTTGTCTTAAATATTGTGTTGATAGGTTGTATACTGAAAATATATCAGTTAGTTTTTGCAGAAGATAATTATCATTCAATATACACCGGTTATCTCTTTTAAACAGTAATTTTTTGGTTTAGAAGAATTCATCAAGTGACACAATTTGTTTTATAATCTAGCTTAATAAGATATTCCATTGAACTGACAAAGCAAATTACGTATTTCTTGAATTGCTGAATATGCTGTTTAGAACATTGCGTTTTTAATGAAGCTCTAGGCTCGAAGGCCAAGATAGAAACTGTGATAGAAAATCAAATATTTTAAAGTGTAGCTCGCTGATGCAGTTTTTCAGCGCTATCCTAGTACATATGATTTAATGCAAGGTAGTTGTGCCATTTGTAGCAACTTTTATTTATTTCAAATTTCACCTCAAACTAAGAATCACAACCTTTTAGATTAAGCATTTTATATGCAGTTCTGTAATTACTATGCATTTGTCAAGAATGTGGCGTTCTAGACGTAGCTCTTGAGAATCTTTTTCATCTAATTATTTTGTTAGTATTAATAATTTACCACTTAGTTCTTTTTTTATGTGATTTGATAAAAAACCTTACATTGTGTAGATATATTGTCGGCTGCTATAAATGTGTTTTGGGTGCAGCGTTATATTTAATGCAATTCAATTTATTTTCAAAACGAACCTATACACACTTATTTCAACATTAGATTTCTTTTAAATTGTCTCTATTCATATAAACGTTTGATAAGGTGTTTTATCTTTAAAATCTCTAAAAGTACAATATCAGCAATTAGCGTGCGAGTGTTTATATGACGAAATCACTCTCGCGGAACACGACATTAAACTATTCAACTATGGTAAACATCTACCCGGTTGTAGAATAATTGACATTTGAAACTCAATCTTATAACGATCTAATGTATCTCGAGATAAAGGTCATGGTCAAACAAAGATATACATGTACATGTTTAATAGGTATATGGAGTGTGTTGAGTGGAATTCTCCAGTTTCCATCCAAGTAAACATGAACTTCACATGTTTGATTGTCGTTATTTTGAAATTACAGCTACGGGTGTAATTTGTGATTGGTTAATTACTTGTTGTGACGTATTGCGATGCTTCTATAAATGTAGACTTTGTGTCCAGTTTAGACATACAAAGAGTATTTGAGAGTTTTCGTATTTGTGACAGTTCTAATTTAGATGAAACCAACGTTAAGTATGGACAGCAAGCTACCACAGGTATTTATTTTCATTCATATAATGAACAATTTATTTAACAATTTACATTTATTTTTATAATATTCATAAATTTATCGATTTACAGTAATGCATTCATTTGATTGCGTTATAATCATATGTGTTATCTATATTAGTTAATAGTGTTTAATATTGTGTTCAATATTGTTTATTGTTTTATGTATTCTAAGGTTTTTTTTCTAAGTTAACAATCACATTTCCATTCTTAGGTTATTATAGTGTTTTGTAATACTTACTACTTTTAACCTATATTAATCTTGTTTTGTTTCAGTACTATTTTTATTCTGACATTTTTCCATGTTTTGTTTAATATCTAAATCACAACTCATATATGTTTGACTGTTATGATAATAATGTGTCATTGGTTATAATGTCTCTTTTGATTGACGTTTGTGTATATATAATCAATCATTTTCTCTGATTTTTCTATAAACAAATAGTTACTCTACTATTCAACTGAGTATTCACGAATACATTATTTAATCAAATACTTGATGCATTTAATACGTTATTTAATATTCAAGAACACAATTTCTGTTCATTTTTATAAAGACGGTTTTCGAGGACACAACTAGACGCCCTAAGATGGTGAAAAGGGCGGTAATTGGTCTGTCTACGGTCGTAATCGTAGCTCTGATTGTGTCCCTTTCTATCTACTTTGGTATGAAGGCGACAAGCAACACGTATAAGGTAAGCTCACTACATTAAACAGATTATAACCTAACCTTTGGCATATGTACTTTATGAGGATTGATTTCCATGTAACAACTGTATAATACGTATTAGCTATATCAATACTGCGACAACATAAACCGTTTAAAATACTATGTACAATCCAGAATGGTGGACTTATATTTAATTTAAAACGTACACTACTGTTTTGAAATATAGAGTTGTAGAGAAACGTGATGTAAAACATGCTATTTGAAATCAACAGGAGGCGTGGCAGACATTCAAGTCCCACGATGGTAGAAAAGTAGAAGAAAAAGTGACAGTGACTGATGAATCAGTTGACATAGAAGTACCCAACGCAATGGAGGTCATCTACGACTATAAGCATGTAGGTTGTAAACTGGCTGCTAAGGAAAAGTTTCTTGAATAAAGATATATATCAAGACTATATATACAACAGTATATTTATAAGAAAGCGCTTGATAAGGCACCATTAACGAACGATTGGTCCAAAGGGCCCGACTAATATATTTATTAAAGGCAAACCTCACTATATCAACGTACGAACGCTGTTTTATGTCCGTATCAATTTATGATCAAAGCAGTGTCTCAAAACACGAGCAGCATACATAACTTAAAATCTTGCTATTTATTATTGCAGGGACTTATGGTTCAAAGATTCGTGAGTTACACGACAGGCAAATATGGACCATGTTATGCCAGCTACATCAATGAGAGTATTGCCGCCAATCCAACATATGTGATGGCAAATATCGACCAAGAAGAGGTAAGCGATCAAACGGCCACTTGTAACAATACTCAATCAAAAAGAGTAAATGACGATTAACTTTCAAATAACATAACCATATAGAGAAACACATTCCCAGGTATACTGACTCGCCATTTGAACTCGTTCCAATATACATGTGTAGTTTTTATCGATCAATATTACTTTGGCCGCATCACAAGAATAATTTTCAATTATATTTTAACTAATTAAAGTATCAGAGTATGTGGATTTTTTATTTTTACTCAAAGTTATAAATTAATTCTCAATTATTCGTGTTAATGTCTTATAGATGTATTTAACTCTTGATAAACTGTTTAAATGATGCACACATTCAAACTTATAGTTGTTTATCTTTCAGACTGATTTACCAGAAGAGTCTAAGGTTGTGAAAGGGAATATGAAGTTCACTGATAAGAAAGTGCCTTCCCGTATGTTGTCTGAGGAGGTCGAAGACATGTGTTACGACACGGATGTCTACTGGATGGAATGTGAGTAAATCAACATGTCGGTTTTCAAGCCAATAACTTTAAGGTATCATATAGAACAAGCTAAGAAATCAATCGAAACGTTTGACTACATTACACAAATCAAGATATCACTTTAACAAACAATCAATTTCTATAAACATATGATACTCATCATTACGAAGATCCTTATAGTTTTCTTCATGTCAAATCATGTAACAAAAAGCGTCCCAAGCTACACACGTCGGTCCCTTGCTGATTTATGTGTACACTACTCTGAGGCAGGCCCGGGAAAACAATCCATGTAACATTTCACATAAACATAAAATGTATAAAATACACTACGAAGAGTAACTCCGTCTCCAATATTCATCTAGTTTCGACTGTATTAAGAAGTCTTAGGTGATCTATGTGAACAGAGATGTATGTCTATTTTTAAAATATGTTTATATCTTTTCAATTTTTGACCTGTGATTTAATGTTATAATGTCTTCTTACAGATGAAGTTGAGACAGACGTTGAGAAGCGATCATTAACTTGTGCCAGTGTTTATCTGTACACAGAATGCTATTATGACTACCGTTATACGGTTTGCGTTTACTACTACCTGTGCTACGACGTGTATGGAAATTATCTCGGCTACTACTACGAGGTGTACTACTTCTAACTAGACGATGCTACGACGTGTATGGAAATTACCTCGGCTACTACTACGAGGTGTACTTCTTCTAACTAGACGGCTACTTCTACAGACATGAAGGCGAGATTTGAAGTGTTGTATTACGTGACTTTAAATAGTTGCAGTGTGTTACCTTTACATTTGCATTACATTGACTAGTTGAAATTCGTTAGGATGAGAAACAATGGCATTCGTATGAAGTATGCTGATCCATAAAATGGGTTGTCCTTTCTGGTAATACAAACATATATTTTGTTCTTGTTTTCTTATATGTTTACTATAATTTAAATATGTTTATTTGTTTTATCTCATTCATTATGATAGTACATAGTCTCCAATGTATTATTTTCGGTCTTTCAATGTTATTATTGTTTAGTGTATGATCACATGGTATGATTTTGATGTAATTTATACATTTCATTTTCTGTGTTCCATGTTGAACGATGTTTGTACAATGTGTTTGCAAGTTCGTGTATCTTGCTGTTGCATTTGTGTTCAAGATTTGAATACCTGCTTAGGCTATGTTGGTGCTAAATACTCTACTTAGTCTACTGTTTTACGTACATCGGGTACACGTATATGTAAGGGGTCTATATTGTGCTTTGATATGATGGATAAAATGTATGCAACTAACGTTATGTCTTCTGTTTTGTTTCTATTGTGACAAACGGTAACAATGCTTTCCAAAAGAGTTCGTTTGATAACATCAGCATGTACATCATAAAGAAATGTTTTAAACCTGAATTGAAATATGAGAAACATCTCACAATGACAGTATTAGAACATTAAACATAGCCATCTTTCTAGTTGAACAAACTTCAGACTACACAGAAAGACGTGTCAAACTGTCATATGTAAATATATAACTGTAAAGATACACTTTACTTTTCACAAGGACGTATCTACCCATTCGTCAGTGGAACTACTTTTGAGCACTTCGTGTAAACAATTCGTGATAAGTATATATCTATGAACCTCAGCAGAACAGTAAAACAACAGCTTACATGCTTATAGTCGTAGATGACCTAAATTGCGTTGGTTTCATCTATGTGTCATCAGTCAACGTCACGTCCTTTTCTACTATTCTACAGACGTGAGCCGTGAACGTTTAGCACGCTTTGTTATCAGAACTGCATCGAAACACTATATGTCAGTCCATTACATATTTATATTCGAAACCACTGTATGACATGCTTACAATTACACAAAATCATATTATGAAACATTGTTGTTGCTAGGTTCCATTTGTATATATAAAACTTAATTTCTAAAATATAGTGGAGTTTGAATCCGCCAAAGGCTCCCGCTGTTTCTTTGAGCAGCAAGAAACTTTGCCATCATGGTGTTACACTGGTTAGTTCCAGAAACGAATTCGAGCGTTGTTACCCAATCGAGCTGAATCACTGTGAGGGCCTTGTGGAAGATTTACATTTCTGTCGAATGGGCTTTCTCGTTGATATCGATGAAAAACCTAACTAAGAACCAAAAACTATTTTAATACGTGTCGTAGATGTTTATATCACACTCAACTGATCAATGGTGCTTTCTTTTATTTAAAATCACAATTAACAACCAAACATGTTATGAAAACTCAAGAATGGACAGGTGCGTTTTCGTTTTATCTTAAATACATTTAACAATGAAGTACATTTTGATATACAACATTAATGGATAAATGGTACTATAAAGGTAAATTAGAATAAGAAAGTTTGCAGAATCAAGTTTGAGTAGTAAGTGAAAAGCAATTTAGTTGGAGGGTAGTGTAATGTTCAATAAACGCACATTGCTTCTTTATTATTGCTTTGGTAATTGTTGTTTAATTGTTATATATATACATATAGTAGCAATCTTGTATCAATTCTAATTATCAATATGTATGTACAAATACTAAAAATGAATACAAATATAATCTGTACAATACAATACATTTGTTTCCTTCGTAACACGAATAGTGTGTGTACAAATATTATTAAACAGAACTAATTGAAAGAAATGAATTACTAAGCTCATTATATACAATTTATGTTTATTTCTTATTGCTAAGTATTCGTCGTGTTAATATTTAATGTTATTGTGACGTTAATATTTTATTTATATGCATGAACGTTTATTTGATATGTTATAGATAAATCCAGATTTGCGTTTGGTAGATTTGCCAGATATATTTCTTTTTAATTGGAATCATATCAGATTTATATACAGAATCTCTGTAAGAAATAGTTTGTTTGAAAACTGCTCAAGTACCGGTTGGGACTGGTTTAATTGTAAAAACCGCACAAGACGGGGGGTCGGGGGGGAAGTGGCCAATCAGAAGGTAACTTCTAAGTTGTGTTTTCAAAAGTGATGATTATTACGTTAAATCCATGTTTATTTGGGTAGGGAAAAAGAATGTCAACAAAACAGCTTCTCTGTCAAAAAGGTTTATTCATTCTTTGTTGTTTGACCTTATTCTTGATATCGTGTACGATTTTGCGGTTTGGAGATTGAGTTTCAGACGCCGAATACAGAGTAACTTTGGCAAGTACAGATTACCTTATTGTATGCGCTTGTGATTAAGTAAAGTGTATAAACGGGTAGATGTTTACCATAACTACTCGTCGTGTTCCGCGAGAGTGATTACACCATGTCAACACCCGTATGCCACTCGTTCACAATTAACTTCTTTTGACGACTCGTGAAATAAAATCGACCTTCCTTCGAAGTCAACAAATAATCTATCTATATATAATTTTTGACAAACAAAATGTATTATTTTCGTTTTGAGTTGACCTAATGTCCTAAAATAATTGGTTGAAAATGGACCTACGTAACGATGGCTGTATAAAACATTATATATACAATTTCCTTAGCCTTAAGTATAATGGCTATAGGGTAACATGTGGAATTCATTGTCGATGGTAAAGATACTTTGATTTTAAAGTTTAAGTTTTAAGTTCTCTGTCAATATTCTGATGTCGACGTGTTTCAAAATTCACAGAATGATCCGAACATCTAAATGTGGTCAACGCTCTTTTATACAACTACGGTAGGTCCATAAACCTTTCATAATCTAAAAGTGTTTGAAAATTCTATAATATAGCTTTGAGGTAGAATATCCGAATATACCTAACTACTCTCAACAAATGTATGCATGCAACATGTCAAACAATTTAAAGTATTGTGTTTCGAATGGTCATTAAAAGAAACCTGCATTTGAATCAAAATCGACATCAAAGCACCACCGCTACTCTATATATAATCAACGCATTTAACATAACGAGGAGGCTCTGTTGAATTGTACTAATAGAGCTGTATTCATGTTATTATCAATACATCATACCATAACATGTTCCAGCTTTTCTCAGTGTTTTGTTGCCATTGGAACGAGTCGAATCTTATTGTTAACAGGTAACGTATAGATATTGTTATAAACTCGTTCCTAAATTGTTTTCGTCACGTTTATTACTTAAACATGTACAGAAGGTAGTAGTGAAGGGTTGAAATGAAAACGGATACAAAATCTTTTATCGGTTGATGGTTTAGATGGGTTGATTTATATCTTGAACTAATTATATAAAGCTTAGCTCAAAATGTCTGACAACGGAAGCTGTTGTGTCATGTAGTTTGTGGTGAGTGTGGGGAGACTCAATGGTAGAAAGTCGGGTAAACAAGCTAGTTAGAACAGTAAACACCCTTATACATATGTACCAGATGAAAGTCACGTAGTTGTGGTGTCATCTTATTCTCATTAATTAGAAGAACCACTTGATGATAAAAGGCTTACTTGTGTTATTTACATGTCCTGAACTTGGAGCTATGCTTTTGTTAAGATATCTATGAATACACTTTAGGCATAACTCAGTTATTCAATCAAAATATAGAGTTTCAAGAGTTTCAAGAGAGGCTACCCCAAAGGCGTTATCAAAAGGTATCTAATATGTCTCAGGAAAATGCCTTACACAAGTCTACAAAGGACAAAAAGTGCGTGATTTATCTATTTATCTATTAAAACAAGGACGTTCGCATCGGTTTATACATGTAATAGATGTTTTTAAAGCTTCTGAAACAATATCGTACGATTGAACAAATGTGTTCAGATGCGCATAGTATTACTTTAAAAAGCCTTATTATAGATACAGACAATGCAAATCAATCGGCCTAGAAGGTTGACATAACATGGTTACAAGTATATCAATGTATGTATAATACTATTGTAAAGGAATAGAAAAAAGCAAATTAAGTCAAGATACAAATGACCATAAATTAAAAAAAGATGTTAAACAAAGAGACGACAAGCTTGTCTAAAACATTGTTTGTAAATAACGATATTCAGCATTAGTACACAACTACAGACACATTGTGTTGTTAGATATTTATATGAGTGTTACGTTTAACACACTTTTATTAACACAACTTAAACACCGAATGTGTACGTTGTTCTGAAATGTTAGAATACTTGGGTGATGGATTTCTCATGGCCGAAGAGAGAGAGTGAGAGAGAGAGAGAGAGAGAGGGGGGGGAGAGAGAGAGAAAAGAGAGAGAGAGAGACAGAGAGAGAGAGAGAGGGAGGGAGGGAGAGAGAGAGAAAAGAGAGAGAGAGAGACAGAGAGAGAGAGAGAGAGACACAGACAGAC
>ENA-OREC01001469-OREC01001469.1-marine-metagenome-genome-assembly--contig:-NODE-1469-length-11995-cov-11.609414_pt1 | contig 11995 bp, 7 predicted proteins | sample MGYA00248626_ERZ508543 | MGnify/ENA primary metagenome ERZ508543 (study PRJEB26211, sample SAMN05518279) | marine metagenome | isolation source: Puget Sound, Washington, USA | host: Bankia setacea... | reverse complement strand
CATTACGAGCAGGAATATTGGTGGGCCAAGATGAGTGCGATTTTTCTCTTGATCTGTTTTATATGTATGTAATTTATTTTATTTATTTACTGTTTGTGTGGGTGGGGGCAGGTTGATTATATGTAGTGAGTTTGTTGTTTGACTTACCAGTTTCTGAATTGTCAATTTGGCCTCAGTGTTTTCAAAGTTGACGGAATTTTTTTGGTGTTTTTTAAGGATTGTTTTGAAGAAATGCTTAACCAAATTAGTGACAGACGACATTTCGCACTAAACTTATTGGTATGTACACATTAATACCGTCATACCGGTCTTCGGTTGTTGTTGTTTTATAAAAATGTGATTTTACCTAGACAAATCTGGCGGCGATTTTGCTGGCCTGAAACCATTTGAAATTGTTTACCTTTCGCCATGTAACCTTATATGATAAATGGTGTATATTAGAAATGCAATACTATCGTTTAATGGTTAATATAGTATAATTTATCCGTAGTAGTGCAAAAACAACATAGTTACATATTACTTCGATAAATTAAGGACAATCAATCAGTCAAAAAAGTCAAAAGTTTCAATCTTCCTTGTTTATGCTAAAACAAACTCTCTATTCCTCGTTGCATCAATACTACAACTTGAGCGTGAGTGATTGAAAAAACCTTGCGTACTTTGTAAGAAACGCGTATCGATCAGCACATTCACAATTGAAGTCAACTTATTGCATGTGTTATTGTACATTCCATATTTTCGATAATTTAAGTTTATAAGAGTTTGCTCCCTTGTTGGTAGGTATTTCTACAATATGTTTACAGCAAAAAGTTTTTTTTTCTTTAATGTCAAGGACAATAATATATTTCCATGTTTAGATAATATAAGATTTTCCTATAACATATAGAAATAAAACAGTAAACATGGTAGCTTTCTTTGTTAAAAGTAGTTTTAAAAAACTACCAAAAAGGGAGAGCACCCATACAAATGGACAGAGTTGTCCCTATAACAAAACGAGGGAATTGACGTACACAGAGAGACATTGGATACATAGTTATATAGAACTGAGATATAAAAACACACACAAATAAACACACATGCTTGGACGATCTACACATGATCGATTTTAGTGTTAAATTAAGAAACCACCAACCATGCTTACTATAATAGAACAAAACAATCCAAAGTATCTGAACACCAATATATATACATATCCAGTTTATTTGTGTCTTTGTATAATCATCCAATGTTCAATCAGGAATGAATAGTGAGAACCAATGTACTTAAACGTCCGTTTTGTCGAATTGTACAATTTGTCTCATTCAAAGGTACACTTTACCTGAAAGTATAGAAACATTTGAAACTTATAGCAACATGTGAGCTGGCTGGAAGGTGTTCAATGTTCACTTAAATGATAAAAGAATAACCAAACTCAGTTGTAACAGAGCGATCGTTTACCTGCGTACTCACCCGTGTTTCAATCGCTTCATGGCCAACCAATTACTTATGTGTCTCCAACGTCTACCCTTGTATGATCCTTTTTCTTTACAGCAAACTCTCTCTGTAAACTTGTTGTACAGATTAGGACCACAGCTGTCAACCTCTATTTCATCCGGGAGACACGTTTTAAATATGGCACCGATGGTTGTCATGCATCTACATTTACGTTTTAATTGGATTTCTGTAAAAGACCGAAAGGAAAATGAGTACAGATTGACCAGGTTGTTGTTTACATCATGGTATTTATGCATTTCTCTAGTTCCGGAATAATGTACAGAACAAACCCAATTCATGAGGGCATTAGAGTCTTAACTTTCTTTCTACACAAGCATCACAACCTTTACAAATCTCGTTAGCGTCGATGTTCGACGTTCGTGTGATCGTTTGTTTGAATGGAGAAAATTCGCCTCGCCTACTTGGGGACCATATGGCCATTCCACAACCCGACACCAGGGCCCAATATCATAATCGAGGATTTACCCTCGGTATTAATCCTAATAATTGCTGACCAAAATTTTGAATGACTCACTGTGTTGTTCTAACAAACACTACCGATGTTTATGTAGATTCATAGATAAACTATATATTCTGCTTTAAACAATCCTGATAACATTGTTTGAAATGTGTATAATTTTGCATGAAATATATTTGATTAAAGTATTATGAAATTGGGCCAATTTAAAGGTCGAATGCAAGTGTAAGCAAAATTCTCTAGTCTGCCTTACTTAACATAATGTATCCCCAGCCATGGTAATATAGAGTTACTTACAAAGATACAAGCTAAATAGGACAGTTCCAAAAGCTTGCTTTCTTTAAGTAAATTACAAAACCGTGTGTTAACTAATCGTATTAACTTTTACTAATTAAACATTTTACATCAATGTGAAACAAACGATGCGCACATGCACACAATGCAAGCATGTATTCGTTCGACCTTGACATTGTGTATACTTTTGATTCAGTGCATGACATTGTGTATACTTTTGATTCAGTGCATGCCATTGTGTATACTTTTGATTCAGTGCATGTCATTGTGTATACTTTTGATTCAGTGCATGTCATTGTGTATACTTTTGATTCAGTGCATGACATTGTGTATACTTTTGATTCAGTGCATGTCATTGTGTATACTTTTGATTCAGTGCATGACATTGTGTATACTTTTGATTCAGTGCATGCCATTTTGTATACTTTTGATTCAGTGCATGTCATTGTGTATACTTTTGATTCAGTGCATGTCATTGTGTATACTTTTAATTCAGTGCAAGACATTGTGCATACTTTTGATGCAGTGCATGACATTGTGTATACTTTTGATTCAGTGCATGCCATTGTGTATACTTTTGATTCAGTGCAAGACATTGTGTATACTTTTGATTCAGTGCATGACATTGTGTATACTTTTGATTCAGTGCATGCCATTGTGTATACCTTTGATTCAGTGCATGCCATTGTGTATACTTTTGATTCAGTGCATGACATTGTGTATATACTTTTGATTCAGTGCATATGGTAACAAATTGAAGAATAACTCATAATTGTTGATGATCGTTCACTTATGCTCAAATACTTTCATCGTTACTATTGGATACTGGATAATAAGATATAGAAGTCTACTTCTTTGCGTTGTGGTGAATACACATTGATAAACTAGTCTTCTTCATATAAAAGTTGTTATCAAACGAATTCACAATTCATCACGATCTCCTTCTTTTGTATCAATTTTATTGAAAGTTGGAGTTAAATACATTTTTAAAGGAGCATGCCTTGTAATAATGTGTATTATATATTTATAACTCGATATATACTGAATGCCAAAAGAAACAACTCAAAAATATGCTACGTATTTTCTAAATAAGTCAGTACCAATTTTTGATACCAAAAAATGTTGTTTTTTGTTTGGAATAAAAAAAAATACATATCGAGTGCATGTATCTGTAATTATACGGTGCACTAATGTCGCGTCATTTTGACTCAACAAACAGTGTTCGGGAGGTTCCTATTAAAAACTAGTCTTTGCAAAAGTTAGTTTAATTTCTTACGATATTTTTGGTATCAGAAGTTCGTACTGAAATACTTTGAAAATAGATTAACTATTCAAATGTAAAAGTGTGTAGTTTCTTTTGGCACTCAGTATATAAAGAAAAATCTTAGCTACCTGCTTTTGAGAGAATGATTGCACATCCACATAAAACTGCTATAACAGCACACAACCTCATTTCGTATAACTTCCAGATATAAATACTCAAAGAATTCAGTATGGTACATGACTAGTATAAAGAGATAACCCAGTAGGCACGGAAGAATATTCTCGACATGGTGTCAGCATGTTAAAGTTCACTTGTATCATATTGGGTGTACAGTGTTGTTTTATACTAAAAGGGGGGTAACACAAGGGAATTGTTTTAGATTTGATTTCCTCCATGGTCAAGTTTCATTTAGATACCTTTGTACTATCAACTGCAATGATGAAAAGACACGACTGTATATTTACCTGCCTTGTATTATTCAGTAACGTTGTTTTGCTGTGATGTTTTAATTCATCTAACATATTGACGTCACCAACGCATTTCAGCCAATCAGAAATGAGATATAAACGCCTTCACAGTATGCCATTTTCTCACTGGTTTAATACACATGTACATATACAGTGTTAACTTACACATGATGTTATGTGAAGGATGTCACCACTGTCAGGAGCGACCAAGGTACGTAAAATCATTCTGTCAAATGTTTAGCTTAATAATGATTGCTATCTAAGACCAACCTGTCAACTCTCACATGTAGGTGTGTGTATGTTGTTGCATGGGCATAGCAATGGTTTACATAATGTGTACGCAATCATGTTGTAGGTAAACAGCGAATATTGAGCCTTGATAGTAGGCCTATTCCAACCAAGGCCAGTGTTGTAGGGTACTCATGTGTATAGACGCCCGTAAAAAATCAGTGTTTTCAACGCGGTTTAACACTTGGTCCCCCCCCCCCACATTCTCGGTCATCCCCATTCCCGGGTGCCCCCATTCCCCATTTCCCATGTAGACATTCGTTTTGTAAAGAAAGTTGTGTTAAGAAACAGTTAAAACTTTAATAAAAACAAAAAAGAAATATAATTTTCTTCTGTACAACAATTTTATTGTTATCACCTTTGTATAATTACATTGTATACGAGGCGAGGGCCTATCGCTATTGCTATTTTTGAAGTAATTCCCCAGACCGGGTAATGTACATTAATACAAACAAACACTCTTCCTCTACATTACGCTAATAAAAATACCAGACTGACATATTTATCAGGACAATAATAAAAAACAACGAAATGTATGTTCTTTCGAAACACTATCATCCTTTACAGCCCTATCATACCCCAGTAACACTCTGTTCGGTGATCGTTTGAATGAACCGTCCTCTAAGAACTTCCTCTGTTGTTAGGCTGCACTAATAGAATAATGCCATGAAATCGAATAATAAAAGCCATCATCAGAAATAAAATAAATAAATTTAGTTCAGTTGCTTTAAACTTTCTGTAGATCTACAAGTGTCACGGGTCAAGTTTTTATTGCAGATTTGAACATTTTAGAATGTTCCCTTTGACAATGTGTACGCAGTTGCGTATTTTGCGTACAGGTAGCAACGCGCCTGTTTTGTTATAGATAAAAGACATGCCTGTTGGAAGGGGTTAATTTCTGAGTAAACAAATCAGAACTGGAAGGTTTGTCCGAGGAGGTTTACAGATTGTCTTCCATTTTATTGTCTCGATATAAGGGTCATGCCAGCGATGTAAACAATTTAAATTGTCAGACGTTGGCGGTGTTTCCCTTGAAATGTCAGCCCCATACTTAATATGTGGTATACATCTTGTAATGCAAAACCATTGCTAATAAACACCTGCTAACCTTAACCTGATCATAAAGGTTGATGTTTGTGTATGTATTACGTATTTCCCCTAATGACCTCTTTCATGTTCTCAGATTGTACAAAGTACCTAACCCAGTAGAGGAATAACAGCAGCCAAACCCAATAGAGGAATAACAGCAGCCAATCGCAATATAGTGATAACAACTGGCAAACCCAATAGAGGGATAACAGCTGCCAAACCCAATAGAGGAATAACAACTGGCAAACTCAATAGAGGGATAACATCTGCCAAACCCAATATAGGGATAACAGCTGCCAAACCCAATAGAGGGATAACAGCTGCCAAACCCAATATAGGGATAACAGCTGCAAAACCCAACATAGGGATAACATCTGCCAAGCCCAAAAGAGGGATAACATCTGCCAAACCCAATAGAGGGATAACAGCTGTCAACCCCAATATAGGGATAACAGCTGCAAAAGTCAATAGAGGGATAACAGCTGACAAACCCAATAGAGGGATAATAGCTGCCAAACCCGATATAGGGATAACAGCTGCAAAACCCAACATAGGGACAACATCTATCAAACACAATAGAGGGATAACAGCTGCCAAGGTCAATAGAGGGATAACAGCTACCAAACACAACAGAGGGACAACCGCTGTCAAACCCAATATAGGGGTAACAACTGCCAAACTTAATAGAGGGATAGCAGCAGCCAACCACAATAGAGGGATAACAGCTGCCAAACCCAATATAGGGATAATAGCTGTCAAACCCAATAGAGGGATAACAGCTGTCAAAGTCAATAGCGGGATAACAGCTGTCAAACCCAATATAGGGATAACAGCTGCCAAATTCAATAGTGGGATAACAGCTGCCGAGGAATGGTGTTCTAATATGCAGCCATTACATTCAATGAAAACCTTAACACAAATCGTGTACACCACGGTTTGACAGTTTGAACAGTTTCTCAGGACATATGCTACCCTGTGTATTAAGGTCGCACCACAGTAAGCATGCTGCTATGTATACATTATGCCTTTTGACTGTAGCAAACAATAGTGACGTTGTTTATTTATAATTAAAACACACATTGTGCTAACGATTTGAGTACAATTAATAAACCAACACTATATATGCACGTGCTTTTGACTTAAGTTTCGTTTGTCTAATGGTCATCGTTTGATATCAAAGTATATTCGTTGGTGAGTAGGTTACTTATTTACTTACTGTTCATTTATACTATTGGTACGTTGTCATATCAACTATTTGTAGCGGGCTCATATTTTCTTCCATTTGAAAAAAACATTGACTATGGCGAGGTGTAGTGCATATAAACACAGTTTTTACAGATAGACTTTTGCTCAAAATAAAAATATTCCATATTCTTCTGCACTTCATAGCCACAAAGTACTAATGAAATAATGCCCTTGTGGAATATATAAACAAGTGAACTCGATCCTATAGCCGTGTAATCATATACTGAAATAGTCAAAAATAATATTTAACGAGTGAGTCATAAATCATTTTTAGTACTTGCGGGCAATGTGTTGTATTGTTTTTTTCTTTCAAACACAACCCAAATGATTTCATAAGAAGCATTTACTATTATATATGTGTGCTAGTTTTTTAAAAATGTATTTTTTAGAAAATTAAGTAATTGGGAATGATAGTTATACGCAGCTGATTACGTCAACATTATTTGAACATAAGTGCCTATCGTTCATCACCCAAGTATAAATGTCAAACCTCGTATGTTATGTACAAGAGAGATATTTAATTCAAACAGTCTGAGTGACACCATTTAACTGATACTTGTTATATCAAGATACAAACACGGAACATGGACAATGACACAACCTAAATGTAAGCTATCATATTACTAATGCCAAACAACTTAACGGACAACATACCGAGTTAGCCGATGTAGCCATCAACCCTTCCCTCTTGTATGTAGACAGATAGGGAACAACTCGCTGATAATGATTACTTTGACTCGCGTGTCGACACCATCTGTATATTGTCGTTCAGACACTGTGATTGGTAGTGGTTAATTACAGCCATACTTCTAGGTGTCTAATGAATATACTTGACTTAATAAAAGTATTCCAGGGAAGCAACATACAACTCAAACACAATACACAATGTACATGAAACTATGTAATACCAAATGTAAATACTTTGAAATTAGGTATCCAGCATCTTTCTGTAAATTGAAATAGGAAAGAAGAGGCTCTGCTTTGGAAAGGACACTTAACACACGACAGAATTCCTAATATATTTGCTGCTTAAACCTGGTTATGGTATACCGAACTCGCATTTACACATACTTCAAGAAACAAATATATATATAATTATGTAGATATGCATAATATACGCATGATTGGAAACTCATAAAAGAAAATGTATTTCGACCAATGTCATTTCATTGTCTATCGTAAATATTTAGCACACACATGGTTTTGTGTAAATGACCGAAAGTGGAGAGCACAATGTCAGCATCATATTCTTAACCTATTTCAAAAGAACTTTCTGCTACGTTTTATGCCAGTAGCCTCAAAGGATTCAGGCAATTCATTATTCAACTACGTGACGACGCATTTGTCAGATGATACACGGAAACATACTTTGAAAAGGTCATAGACGTTAATGACAATGAACGAAAACAATAGGGAAGTCTCCCATACAACTATGATTAAAACAACTTTACATCCATAGAAGAAATTATATAGCTTTATAATACATAGGAGCTATATATCAAAGACATGATAATTGTGGACAAAAGAAAACGAACTATGGTAAATGTCGGTAAAACCTACGCAATCAGCATTCCTTCTTTGTGGGGCGCCCTCCTTGTTTTCCATGCTATCCATCCAAAAAAGATGCATTCAAATAGTACTAGATCATCAAATCTGGTGTGACAAAGAAAACGCTGACATCAAGTCATATTTGGCTGAAAACATAAAGCAAAGCGTGACATAAAACGATTCTACTTCGTCATTTATGTTACAACAAATCAATCTTTTCAGATGTTAAGGTAATATTGAGACACATTTAGGATAAAGCACGACGTGCGTGGAATAATAGAAACCGTCAAACTTGATGCATGTTATTTGAGAAATAAAACAAGGGTACCGATATTTTATTTCGATTTTTACACGGCAAGACCGACTGTAACTCTCTAATCTGCTTCACTCTTTTTTGAAGCTTATATTGACAGGATGTCGTTTGGTTTAGCGGAAGGTAAATTAAATAGCACGGACCTAGAGCACGGACCTAGCTCCATGGTAACAGCCATATTTTAACGTGAATAATGCACGGCTCGTTTCCTTCTTATAGTGTATAGGAGAAGATCACGGGACCGTTTTAGAATGATTTGTAAGTGTATAGTTGTTTCCCGGATGTTGTTTATTATAGATGTTTTACCCTCAGATCTGATGACCTGATGTTACATATAGAACCCTTATTTGTTTCACAGGGCAACCTATCTAGTATTACATTCTTTGACTAAAATGCTCCATTTATTTGAGAGAACAGACTGCTCTATATGTTTAGATAAAATCTTGAATAAGACCATTTGATTGTGATGTAACCCATATCTCAGACCTGTTGACATAAACACTGGCTTGTAATATTCTAACTGGTGAATGGGAAGGTCAAGACGAATCCAATCCCAACTAATGGATTTCTTTGTTCCAACCAGCCAGTGTGTCTGTCTAGAATACGGCGTGCTGGATACGTTTCTGTGTTCAGGTGTATCTCGTATATACAACGGTTCATCTACGCCTTCCTACAACCAGTACAAGAGACGATACTGGGTCTAACAAAGCAACTTCCACTGATTCCTTTCTCTCTCACTAATGCATGTGGATTCGCTTATATATAACTATCGTGCCCATACATCTTCAGGTGTTGACTGTAAGGTCCATTCATGTTGTTATCTAGTGTTTGTTTCAACGTTAGAGTGCAAACCAAACTGGTGAGTAGAGCGTTTGGAAGGGACAACACCAACATCAACGATAACCATAATACGGTAACCGGTAAAGTTGTTTACTATATAAAATTAATAAATGAGGCGTTAATTATGCGATGTCATTTATTTGAGTATCTGTATCATAAAATACATTTAAACAGATTATTTAGCCGCCTCACGCAGCAAAAGTGTTGATGTCATTTGTCAAACTGTTGAGATCTATTGTTATAGCATTGTCAAAGTAGTTCGTGTATATACTCATTTGAATTAATAGAATAACTCTATATTAAGTTAAACTATAGGATAGAAATTAAAGCTAAACCTTTCCTTAATACTTTCCCCGTGGTGTTAAGCTCTACTGGTCCTTGTTTTTTGGTTCTGACGATATTTAACGATGGGGCTTAGTTAACATTTAAGTCAATCTTCCATAAGACCCTCAATTTATTTAGGTTCGATTGGAACTAATCAATAAGGGTAACGTTTCTTGCTCAAGGAAACAACGGAGGCCTTTGATGGGGCTCTAACCCACGACCTCCACATTACGAGTCAGACGTGCAACCCACTGTGCCACACCGCCCCGCGGCATATTCGCATGTATGCCATGGTGCTGTCTCCGTCGCCGTCCGTCCGTAACCTAATGCTTGTTAAAACGATAAGATCTTCATTTATTATCCCTTGTTTACCAAACTTATACATGTTTTGCAATGCCAAGATTATCTTCAAAATTAATTATTTTTGCAGCTAAAACATGTAAAATAGAGACATGCCTCCTAGCTTACCTTAACACAAGCTTGTCCAAGTGAAGTATGTATAGTGCCTATTACTATTACACATGTATGCATAGATTGTCAGTAAACATGACCAAATAAGCAATACCAGAAAAAGCATTTGCTCGCTTGGGCTTCTTGTTTTCAGCTGCAATGTATATTAGTATTAGATGATTGAAGTAAATGTGTAGTGCAAAGTAAAAACGCACACTCGCTAGTTGTTTTAAATGCGTTACCTCGTTTTCATTTCGTAAAACGGTTGCCATGTTCTATAGTCCATAAAGTGTTTGACGATACCTTTAAGTAGTGCTTCGGTAACAATTCGTTTCGTTAAAATGCTACATAAAATATGTGATATTGGTTGATATCCTTGTATTCGCCTCTTAACCAGAATCTGGTGGTGACAATGTCCTTAAATGTGAACACACATAGATGCATCAGCAGCAGTTACAGTTTAGCAATCGACGTTCATTTCATGTGGTTGCGGCATCATGATCGAGCTCTATCAAACCTTCCTTACATAGAAGTTATGATAGTAAAGTGTCCTAGGGTTAGTCGAGTTGTTTTGGCGTTCTTTTACAGAGTCCTATTTTTACATCAATGAATCGAGGGTGACATAAATACTAGTTCGACTAAGCTTGTCGCATTTTCAAGCAAACATATTCTGGCACACAGACAATTCACTCTTTTCGTTATAGGGACAACTATGTACATTTGCATGAGTGCTGTCCCTTTTGGGTAGGTATTTTTTATTACTTTTAACAAAGAAAACTACTATGTTTAGTGTTTCATGTAGACCTGCGCATTCTGATTGACAAAGCACTGAAGCATGTTTATATGTTATAGAAGAGGCTAATAGTATGTAAACATGAAAATAAACTTTTGTCTTTTACATTAACGGAATACACAATTTCAAACTGTTTTACTATATACAGATTGTAGAAATACCTACCAACAAGGGAGCAAACTCTTACAAACTTAATTTTTCGAAAATAGGGAATTGTATAGACCCAGTTTGACATTAACTAGTTTGTCACTTGGAATCAATACTCAATTGTATACAACTAGTTAGCCTTCAAATAAGTCATACAGTGTATCGAAATATGGTGTACCACTGAGACAACATTATCAATTCCAAATACACGCACCTTGTAAAGAGTGCATCTATTAAAGTTAACTTTAACACACACTGATAGTTTGAATTATGTATTATATATATATATATATATATTACACAACATGAAGAGGGTGTGTTGATGCTTTTTTATCTACTTATACCAAGAGTATGCAAACAAACTCATCAATCAGGTGATTTGAAGACCACTGGTGTTATTTTATGTTTAACTGCGTGTAAAGTCATTTTTTGTAAGTCGTCCAGTAAGCGTTCCATCGATGAAAACATGGATGAATCGTGGTCGTGTATTGCATGGTTAGGTATATAGGGGGGGGGGGGGGGGGCACTGTCTCCTTGCTGTTCTCCTATTCCTTTGTCACATGACTGTGTATGTCTACTTTGCAGACACCAATATCGGAAGTGGACAAGGTATGCCAACGTCTAGAATTTAATGTTGGTCATTACTTAGAATAAGGTGTTCATCCTACCAGACGCTATCTTCCTCCCCTCGTCTGTCAATATGTGCATTACCCCATCCTGGCTAACAATCGTCAATGGAAGCACCCGGTGTTCTGTAAGAGTTCTCCCCGTTAACATCAACCTCTCTTAAGGCAACCACAAGTTGGTCTTTATATTTACAATTCATTGGGGGAGGGGAAGGGGGGGGGACTTTACACGTGCATAAAGTCATATCTGAACACGGATTGGCCTAATATGGCTAATAAGCCGCGTATCTCGGGACAGACCACTTCCGATTGCAGTGCAACCTAGGACCACAAGGTGCTCTCTCTCCCCCCCCCCC
>ENA-OREC01001468-OREC01001468.1-marine-metagenome-genome-assembly--contig:-NODE-1468-length-11995-cov-12.318174_pt1 | contig 11995 bp, 6 predicted proteins | sample MGYA00248626_ERZ508543 | MGnify/ENA primary metagenome ERZ508543 (study PRJEB26211, sample SAMN05518279) | marine metagenome | isolation source: Puget Sound, Washington, USA | host: Bankia setacea... | reverse complement strand
TATTTGTGCGGTTATTTAGAGATCCACACAGCTTATTTGTGCGGTTATTTAGAGATCCACACACCTTATTTGTGCGGTTATTTAGAGATCCACACCTCATTTGTGCGGTTATTTAGAGATCCACACACCTTATTTGTGCGGTTATTTAGAGATCCACATACCTTATTTGTGCGGTTATTTAGAGATCCACACAGCTTATTTGTGCGGTTATTTAGAGATCCACACACCTTATTTGTGCGGGTATTTAGAGATCCACACACCTTATTTGTGCGGGTATTTAGAGATCCACACACCTTATTTGTACGGGTATTTAGAGATCCACACACCTTATTTGTGCGGTTATTTAGAGATCCACACACCTTATTTGTCCAGTTCCTTATAACAACATACTTAATATGAAAATAGACGGACTGAACTGAAACGGTCAATATATACACAGACAGTTAATCATTGCTGTCTCGAACATCGGTGTGTCTAATTCCGCGTTGAGTCGAAGGCAGTCTTTAGTCCCGTGTTTTGCTTTATTTATTCAATATGAAAAAAATGTTCGTTGAAATTGTCAAAAGCATAAATGATAGAAATCTGCAGAGTCGAAGTTCCGTTGTCTCGAACCGTTTGAATATGCTTCATCATTTCGACTTAACGAGTCTAAATTGTATAAGAAAACGAAATAAAACAAAACCAACATGTGTTTTTGCCGGTTTTTTTTCTTTTCTTCCATTCTTTTCGAAAACGAAATAAAACAAAACCAACATATGTTTTTCCCGATTTCTTTTCTACATACAACCTTCTGAAATTTTGTCGATAACTGCACTGTTTGTGTTTGTGAGTACGTAAGCTATCTTATGATTAAAGCCAGCATTAGTGACAACCGTGTAATGTTAAAGATCTTTAATCCCAACGTTTCGATGTTCATGCATATCTAAAATGACATAAACCAATCGTTGAGCACAGACTTGTTTTATCATTAATACACTTTTTCAGATCAATACAGAAGTTTATGAATTTTACCAGCATATCAAACACTTCTTATCATTATAAAAAATGACTTTCATATCGAGGGGTGAAAGCGAAAGGCTTCTATCTGCGTCTTCATTCAAAAACACTTAACACCCTATCGTTTTCACTCCTCTTTTTTATTGTAGAGTTTTATTGAGAGGTGAATGTGAAATGGTTATGCAGGCTTCTTTATTTTATGGCCCATAGAACCCTTTAGTTTTCACTCACACAAATTGCCATGAATGAGGGGTAAATTTGAAAGGGTTCTATCTGTTTCTTTATTCACTGGCATTTAACACCCTTTCGATTGCACTCATCCAAATCTTGATAGGGTAAAAAAACACGTTCCGTTTATCAAATTTTAATGGGTATATTTGTGACAAAGCTTGTAAATATTGATTTGTGCATTTTGGTTTTAATAATTGAACTACCGGTACGAAAACTGATAAAGAACCCATATCAATCATTCAACATGAAACCTTATTTTTTATTTATGAAACTTTGACAATCACAGACCCCGCCCCTCTAAACTGAAGCCCCTCTAGACCGGAATCCCCTTAAAACCGGAAATGTTGTACATCCAAAATTAAGGATTAAACCTATAAAAAGAAAACTCCTGGTTAAAGCACCCTGTAATAGAAACGTACCTTGTAACGAGGATTTTAAAGTTGCCCTTTCGTTCCCAATTAATTAATTAATTTATAAAAGAAATATCTTAATAAATTAGCAGACATATGAAATAATAATTGCTTATAATGAAGAAATCTGTGTTGAGTTTGAAAGAAAAAACAACACAACCTTCGTTTTCCTACTTTCAAATTGCCCGCAAGTACTAAAACTCTTTTTATTTGATTTCTGGAAACGACTTTTATCTATCAATCCACATGTACATTATACGTCCACTTCCAAATCATGAAACTTAAAAAATAAAACTATAAATATTAAAGATATCGTTTTGATCAAGCCTATCGTAACATACGAATATCTTTAACTTCAGGGCAAGAACTTTCTATAGTCCAGTGAACATTGACTTCTAAATTTTACTGCAGGGCTAGTGAATATTGTGTTATATGTACCCAAAAGGCTATACATTTCTGGGTTAGTAAAATCCAAGTCAACACCAGTTTGCTTTGAGAGAAAAAATAGGTTTGTCATGCCCTGTTAAAATGAATATTTTTAAGGTTGTGATTCAAATTTTAAAAGTTGCTACTAATTAAGCAGTGCATTAAACAATGTGTACGTGGATAGCGCTTGAAATCTATAATAACAAAGACCAAAATTTAACAGACCTATTTTACCTCAAAATTAGAATCACAACCTTTAACGTCGATGTTTCAATCATTATTTACTCATTATTCGTTTTCAGTCTCTTTGTTCACTATAGCCTTACCCTATAAGTACAGCATGTTGACTTTCTATTTACAGCATGTATACCGCTGTAATATTAACCCTATGGAATAACTGTAGATATCACATGCATTTAATATTAGGTGTAACTTGTGTATATATACGTTAAAACCAATAAAGCTCGTTATTTATTGTAATACTGTGCTCATCTTACTCCGCCTACAGTCAAACCTGTACATAACAACCACCTGCGAATAGTGGTTTCAATTCCACAAAGGCCAGTCTTAATTTGTCCCGTGAAACTCTGATATGTAGTTTCTGACGCTCCGACCAACGGCCACCTGTCAACAGAGGCCACTTTTGTTAGTCCCCGTGGCTGACCCTTATATACAGGTTTTACTGTACTTTGGAAATTCAGAGATTTTTAATGCTGTGTATTCAAGAGAGTCAGGCTAATGTGTCCGTGCTATGCTTTGGTACTTTGGTTTTAGCGATTTAACGACGTAACGTTTAGTTCCACTTTCCGATACTTGTTTTACTTTGGTATACATAAAGTACCTACCTGTTCAAACCACACACTTTAATATTTGTTGACATTAACGTTTACAGTGTACACTCGCGAACAACTTAAATAAATAGACCATGTATCAATTGAAGGACTAAAGTCAAGTCAAAAGGCAATTCCACCACCGTGTATGTTTAAATTTCGAAATTCACAAATATTCGATCCATTATTAAATGTTTTTGGGATGTACTTTGAATGTGTTTGGTCACCTATGCATACATATAATTGTAGTACCTGTGTTTGAGTTATCAATATAACAATATAAAAAAGACCATTTCGATGTAAAAAACACAACAACAACACCGTTTTCAAGTGAAAGTGTAGTAGAGTAGATGTAACTTTTGAGTTATGACAATTACCATTCATGATTGAGTTTTTATTATTATATGCAATAAACTTTTATTTTTTTCTTATTGTTATGGTTATTATTTTATTATTTTAAATATCTTTTTCATTTACTATTTTTGATATATAATTTTTTTATATCTTTTTTTTATATATCTTTTTGTTATCGTTTCTATTTGTTTTCTGTTTATATATTTTTAACATCTTTTATAATCCTTTTTTGTATCTTTTGGTTTAATCGTTTTTTATATCTTTTTTATATCGTTTTTATTTGTTTTCTCTTTTTATCTTTTTAACATCGTTTTTTAAATCCTTTTTTTTTATCTTTTGTTTAATCTTTTTTTTATATCTTTTTTTTTATTTTTATAGTTTTTATCATTTCATCTTTTTTTTCAATTTATCATCACTTATTACACGTGTTCTATTTTTATCCTTCAGAATGACGATCAATCCATAACCAAACACAGCAGCCCAACACAACCATCAGAAAGTTCAAAGACACCCATTAAAACAACTAGATTGGACCTTTACATATAAAACACAACCCCAACAATGGTGAAGCATTTCAAAGAACAGAAATATTCCTCTATCAAGAGCGAGTTTTTAAAGAAAGGAGAGCTATTTGAGGACCCAGAGTTCCCCGCCAACAGCAAATCTTTGTTCTTCAGCAAAGTTGAAAGCGACGTGGTGTGGAAAAGACCAAAAGTAAGTAAAACAACACGCACGCCGAAACAAATACAAGCCATGCCAATACGCATCTGGATCATCGCTTTGAACATTTATATACTAAAACATATATCTATAACAGGAATATCTCGAACTTCAAGTACAAACAACAACAACAACAACAACAACAACAACAACAACAACAATACTATCTACATGTTTCTAGATAGAACTAGGTATTGAAAAAGGTTACTTTGATGTAGCGGGGAATTACATTTCATTTTCGAACTTCAGCTGAATGACGTCGCCCAATATACTACATATAGTACCCTTCACAGTTAATTTTAGTAATAATTTATGATAAATCAAAGCGCTGCACGCTTTACAGTATTATTTTTTTTGAGAGTGATTGCTTACATAGCGAAGATTACGGAACTTCTTTCATAAAAGAATCGTTAACGTCATACTACTTCACCCTGTTGTAAAACGCACTCCTTTGTGTGAAGAGTAGGTTACGTTTAGCGGTCGCTTCATTTCCAAGTAACGGTATTCCCTATTTTCGAAGAGTTAAGGTTATTTAAGAGTTTGCTCCCTTGTTGGTAGTTTTTTTTCTATAATGTATATATATATAGGTAAAACAAATTGAAATTGTGTTTTCCTATATGTCAACGTTAACATAATAATATCATTCAGTATACGCATGTCTACACCAAACTGTGTGAACAGTAAACATTGAAGATTTCTTTTTAAAAATAATACAACAAATATCTACACAAAAGGGAGAGCACTCATTCAAATGTACAGAGTTGTCCCTCAGACAAAAGGAGGGATACTACATCGCAAAGCAGTGAATACCAAAATGTATCTTCCTATTTCAGGAACTATGCAAGGTACCTAAATTAATCGTTGAGGGAGTTACAACAGATGATCTAAATGAGGGAATTATTGGGAACTCGTGGTTTGTTACAGCCTGTGCCAGTCTCACAAAGGAGAAGAAATTATTCAACACGGTAAACTGCTAGATTGCTATTTATTTCTCTTCAAAGTTTAATGCATTTTATCCATCCGACCCAATTTACTGTCAACATGTAAACGTGAAGCTCTCAACAGTTTAGTAAAATATTCAGTTCTTATAACCTAATTGTCATTGTTATTCTCTCTAAATATGAATGTTGCTTCCGTGTGACACACATATCTTGCAACATGTAAAAGTGATGCTCCTAATTGTCAGAAGAGAAAGTGTGATCATATGCTGACTTGTGAAATAAACGTAAATATGACATGAACAAAATACTATTTCTAGCTTATATTTCATATGTTAAGGCATTTCATCTGGCATTTGTTAACTATAGTAACTAAATAATTGTTTAAGAAATCCAGAGGTAGAACTTTGTGGATGACGTAGTTAACGACGATGACGTAGACGATAGTGTAACTTCTGCTGTTAAGAAAGATACAATAGATATAAAAATGCTATGTGTCCCTTAAACATGTGTGTGCTTTTCTTTCTAAATTTATTGTATATTTCATACTTCTTCTGGTCTGTACTGGGTTATTATAATCATTTAATCCAACTAAATGTAATGGATAAAATCTGGGATAGAAAATCCTTCGAAGTCGGAGGTCATTGGCCATTGTGGTGGGGATGGAAACACCGAATGACCACGCAGAACCGACAAAAGTCGAACGCTAAAACAAAAGTCCAAAATATTTCAGATAAAATTGCCAGGAATGCTAAAAGCAGAATAACTAGTTTACCTTTGAATCTACACTATTAAATTAGACCAACAACACTTAGGATTAACACTGAGGGTAAATCATGATTATAAAATCTAGCTCACATTGTTCACGTGACGCATCAAACTGATGATGTCTCTAGTAAAAATGACGCATCAAACACTTTCAAGCTCAGTTAAATGGAGTTCATATTATTCACATTCAGGTTGTTCCAGATGTCAAGATACAGGATTGGAATGAACGTGAGGAGAAACCAAGTTATGCTGGAGTGTTCCATTTCCAATTCTGGAGGTTTGGTGAATGGGTGGACGTAGTGATTGATGACAGACTGCCTACTAAGGACAATCAACTCATCTTCTGTCATTCAAATGCTAGGAACGAGTTCTGGAGCGCCCTACTGGAAAAGGCATACGCAAAGTACTTGGCCTTGTTCTGAATTCTTTAATATATATTTATTTGCTTATTTTGAAACAAATTTCTTTTATAATCTGAATATTTTTCGTATATTTTTAATATGTTAATTTAAAAATGGACGTTAGCTAAAAATCAAATATTTCCATATTCACCTATACTTCATAGTCAAAAAGTACTTATGAACTTATGACCTTGTGGAAAATATAGACAACTGAACTCCTATATCCTAATTATCATATACTGAAATCGTCAAAAATAATATTTAACGGGTTAGCATTTATCATAATATATTTATGCTAATTCCTTACAATATTTGTTTTTTGAAATTTGTTAATTGGGAGCGAAAGGTCAACTTTAAAACATACTTCGTGCACGATCTTTATACATATTTTTGAGTTGAAAATACTTATTATCAGATGACATTGCTTGTCTCCAATTTCTTATAACAATAACGACTATCTTGTTATTATTTGACGTCGCTTGTTTCCACTGTATATTTACCATTACGAATAGTTTTACATGAATCTAATGTAATATAACGTTAGAATATCCCGAATGTATATTGGATTGCAACATGGTGTCTTAACATTGTCTTTGTAAAAGGTCAATGGCTTACGGACACTTTGGTATCAAACGTTTGTACTGACATATTTTAAAATTGGTAAAATGTTAAAATGTAAAAGTGTGTAGTTTCTTTTGGCACTCAGTATATAATAACGGTTTTATATTGTGCAGGTTATTTGGTGATTACGAGACTCTCTCTCACGGTGACACAGCGGACGCTCTCGTAGATTTTACTGGAGGAGTAGCGGAGAAGATAGAACTGAAGAAGTTTAGCGTTAGTGACACACACTCACAACTAGAAGTCTTCAACAAAGTTAAGGAAGCCTTGGATAATCACGGTCTCATTAACTGTAATATCGAGGTAAGCGAGAGTTGAATTACTAGACGAGACTTTGCTAAACAAACTGCTCATCCAAGAATACTGAATGAATTGATTTTATCAAAAGGTGACAGCTCAAAGAATAATGATAATGAAGATGCTGACGACGCTTATGGTACATGTGTACTTTTGATGACGTTGGGGAGGATGAGGATGACGATGGTGACAATGCCAGTGAGACGATGACGACGACAACGACGGCGGTTGACGACGACTGTTGTTGTTGTTGTTGTTGTTGACGCTATCGATGAGGACAGAAAGTGAACACGCCATCGACAACAGTAATCGAATATATCTGTTTTATGAGACTTTCAACATCGATGTATAATCCTGGTAAAATTGTGTGAGTTTTTGGTCAAACAATCAGCGACTTCTTGTTTTATTTAATTCACGTTTGAAATTTCACTTGTTAATCGGTACCATTTAGCTTGTTTGTTTAAATGAAAGATGGCTATTTTGATCCTGTTTTCTTCTTCTAGTGTTCTAAAGATGACGCGAGTCGAGAGACAGCCCAGGGCTTGATCCTCGGTCATGGTTACAACATTACAAAGGTCCTCGACATCGCTGTACCAAAGAAACTTCAGGGAAAGATTGGTCAGCAGAAGATGTTTATGTTCCGACTGGCCAACCCATGGAACGTGAAAGAATGGAACGGGCCGTGGAGCGACGAGTAAGTTGTGTTGGGAATATAAAATCAGGGAAATTTCAGAGATGTGGGAAAACTTTGTTTTGTGAACTACATACACGTGTTCCGATATAGTTAAGATTATGCTGGTCCGGGTTGTGAAGTTTTACGGAGTTCTATTAATTTCATATTCAACCTTACCGTGTTTTGGTGAGCTGAAGCTACCTCGTCTTCCAGCTCATCTATCTCAGCGAGTTCTTCTATTTTATTGTCTAGCTTTTTGATTAATTGATTTGCGAGACGACGGCGTCGAACAAAAACTTGCGCTGACTTACTGTGTACATATTCTTTCAACAAATAAGTAAATAAAATACCCATGTTTGAGGGCCTTATAGAAGATTGACTCATGCCAAATAAGCCCAGTCTATGCGAAAACTATTTTCATACCATAGGACATCTGACTGATAATTTCTAACTTTTTACTTGTCATGCCTATTTTTCACCTGTCACACCATTGAATATAGAGCAATATTTGTCAAAAGTTACCTGTCAATGTGACAGGTAAACCCAAAATTTCTACCAGTCGCATACAATTTTTGCCTGACATTGACCTGCGACAGACGAGGTTTCGCATGGACTGTAAGCCATGTTAAATATCGTCGAAATGATAAAAATTAAAAAAATATGTCTAGAATGCAGGTGTTTCAGATATAATAGCCTGTTTCTATTCTGTTCTGTGCTTGAGTTTTGTTGTTAGGTATATATATTTGCTTCAACCACTTGAACAATTTTGTATCATTTCAGCGCTGAGGAATGGAAGTCGTTATCAGGACACGAATGGGAGAAACTGGGAATCAAGTTTGAAAACGAGGGTGAATTCTGGTGAGTGACTATATATCGACACATATTATATCAGAATAGTCTTTGCCAAACTGATTTTGTCCGAAAAGGTGGAGTATCCGGATTTATGGGTTGTTCTTTATTTGAAAATACATATATTTTCTTAATGGGCTATATATCACGTATACTCACGTCGATTTTGATCATTGCTTTCATCGTAGATGTGTATAAAACGGTAATTTAGAGAGTAGAATGTTATTACTGGCTTGTGCTTACATGTAATATCTTCCTTAAAGGAAGGTCGAAGCTTGCCGCATAAGTTCTCGCTCATATTATTCTACAGTCACTTAGTACACCAATTTGGAACAATATACCAGAACATATGAAGTTTGCTATAACTGTGAACACATTTAAATCAATGTTAAAAAGCATCTGTTCTATACATATTACATCGGCTATAATTATTATTAGCATACTCAGTCAAACTGCGTTCCTGTTATACGTGTTTGTTATTAACTATGTAGTGTTCCTTTTTATTCATAAATGATAGGGTGTGGTCAATATACAATTTTGTATATACATTGTATAAGTTAAGTATGAGTGTTTATGGATATGTTTTGTATGAAAGTGTAAATTGTGTTTGCCTGTGTTTGTCCGATGAGCCTGTTTTGTTTTGTATATATGTATGAATAATTATTGTATTGTTCACATGTTTGGATGTCCCCAGGGAAGATAAGTTGTAAACTTACTGTGTCACCATCTTTAAATAAAGTTTTTGAATTGAATTGTATTGAAAAGTAATTATATTTTATGCCGCTTTTTAAATAATGTGTACATATAACATTTTACTCATAATGTATAGTTTCTATACAATCATTAGACATCGATAACAATATTTCTCGGATTTTTATATTATACCAATTCTCATTATATTTCTCATATTTTATAGTCTCATTTACAATACATTTTTACAAAATATTTAAATCTAGAAATCAAAATTTAAACCGGCAACACTATCAAAACTTTTCGTCGATTTTATGAACTACCCGTTTCTTAATATTTTACTCGTGTTCTATACGTTTATATGTATTTCTCTAGGATGTGTCTGGAGGATTTCTTCAACAATTTCACCAACGTAGACATCTGTCACTTTGTCAACACGTCTATATTCTCTCTTAAGAAGTCATGGAGTGAAAACATGTATCACAGTCAATGGCACGTGTCGGGTAGAAATGGAGGCAGTGACTGGAACTCCACCACCTTCCTAAGTAACCCACAGGTAGGTAGTTTAGGTTGCCTCATTAAAGGCCTAATATTCACACGCATTTTACTGGATGGAAAATGGCTACCGGTTTTGATGTTTCTGGCTAAAGCTCTTCATTGAGTGGCTTAGTTATCCACAAGTAGACACTCAACTCTGACTGGATGCCAATTTATTACATGTGCTTCAATGTTGGCTAACGCGCTCCATTGCCTTTCTTAGTTATCCACAAGTAGAAAAGTTGTGGTGTCTCATTTAAAGAGCTTCAACTCATCAGTATTGGCTACATGCGCTGATAATTTGGTAAATTACAGGAGTTAATAAGTTCCCGGATTCCCAATTGAAGCCATTTCAGAAGAGTATTTCAGATTATAATGTTTTCCTTTGTGGTCGCTAAATACAATTATATTTGAAATTTAGTTGTTGATTTCTTGTATTTCAATTTGCTTCTTCTTAGTATTTTAGGTTAACGGCGTATCATATCCACATAACAATTTCTTTATTACAATACCTTTCTGTGATATATGAACATTTGACATTGGCCGCAAAACAAAGACATTGATAACTTCAACGAATATATCCATCTTTACAGAACAACTGGACAGCCATGCATGTATCGCATGAACTATCACATTTCAACATACTCTGACTGTGTGCTGACTGGCTTAACTAACTTTCCTGTTGTTAACGTGGAACTGAATGAATCCACTGAAAACATCTAGACTAATATAGTGTCTATTTCTTTCAGTACGTGTTTGACATCACAGGCATCAAGGACAAGATCATGGTCTGTCTTGAACAACATGACATCAGTACTTCTCGACAAGAACTGGGTATCAAACTTAACACCATTGGTTTCCAAATCATGAAGGTAAAATATTATTAAATGTGTTTGTTTTATGTACGTAGTTTATACTTATTTATTTTAGATCTATTGTAAAACAAGGAATGTCCTGCTATGTAAATCGCGCTCTATTCCGTTCCTGTAATAAACCAGTACTTAGCAATGGTAGTAATGGTTCTTGCCCACGGAACACTTTGGTGGGGTTCGATGTCACACTGATTTTATGTATTTAGATGATATCTGTTGATAGGTTAAACACATTTTTCTCTGACTATTATATGCATGCACAATCAATCATAAACTGTATGACGCGGAGTTAAAGAATTCAATAAGACATACACAGAACGACATTTGGAGTGGTATATCTGCAAGTCTGGTTTGCTATGTTAACGCAAATGGGTGCCCACTTTTCATGCCCGCAATGTTTTTCAAAGCGAATATTTCTTTAACTGTTTTACTTTTGTATTGAACTGTATATAAGTAGCTTGTTCTTTAAACACATGTGATTGGATAGAATATTACACCTGAAGTAAACTGACAAACATGAGTATGATACAGGTGCTCCTTATATGAACTAATGCGATTTAGATGTGGACAGTGTGTGTACACTCTGTACTTTTGTTACTTTGAGTGGATAAAAGTTTACTCCCTTGCTTTGCGATGATTGCTTATACAGTTATCTTACCAATGTCTTGAGGTTCACTGATGTATATACCGCCTCCTCGATAGCCTAGTGGTAGAGTGCTGGCTTCGAGTGCGGGAGGTCCCAGGTTCAATCCCCAGTCAAGGACCGCCTCCTCGATAGCCTAGTTGTATAGTGCTGGCTTCGAGTGTGGCAGGTCCCGGGTTCAATCCCCAGTCAAGGACCGCGTTATACCAAAGACGTTATAAAAAAGTTCCCTTGTTTAGCACTGAACATTCAAAGGGTAAATACTGGCTCTTTCACAAGAATTAAGATAAGAAAATAATGTTATAAATAAGATCTGATATAGAAATCCTTCGAAGTCTGCTGTCATTGGACCTTGTGGCGGGGATGAAAAAACCGAATGACCACGCAGAACCGACAAAGTCGAACGCTAAAATAAACAAAACCTGACGCATATTTACCGAGATGTTATGTTAAATGTCAAATAAGCCCCCTCGTCAGATATCGTCAAAACCAAAATTGTTATATGATATTAAACGTTCATTAAAAATACACTTTGCATTAAAAAAAAAGCCAGTGTATTAAATCATTTAGCCGTTTTATCTTCTTCTTTTCTTTAATTGTTGTCAATAACTGTAAATGTATATTGTGTCAGTGTGTACATGTCACGTGTTCTATTCGTAAACTTGTTACTTGTGTTATCCGAAACTTATACAAATACACGTGATACAGCATCTGTCTATCTATCGATCTGTATTACATG
>ENA-OREC01001467-OREC01001467.1-marine-metagenome-genome-assembly--contig:-NODE-1467-length-11997-cov-13.007047_pt1 | contig 11997 bp, 5 predicted proteins | sample MGYA00248626_ERZ508543 | MGnify/ENA primary metagenome ERZ508543 (study PRJEB26211, sample SAMN05518279) | marine metagenome | isolation source: Puget Sound, Washington, USA | host: Bankia setacea... | reverse complement strand
GGGGGGAGTTAACTAATTTCGGTACTGACCTAATTTGAAATAGTTATGGGAAGATAAATTAATTCACTGTTAAACAAATGCAAATGTTATACACAGTACAGTTCACAAATACTGCACACGTAGACAATGTCGTTTTGTTTTTCAAATATATTATTTAAACTAATGTTATATAGTTTCCCTTATTATTTGTCAGCTTCAGTTGGTCAATCATTGGTCAATATAACCATCCTAAATAACATAAAATCAAACCAAAAAACTGCATTAACAAGAACGGCCTGAACAGGGTACACAAACCAACACGTTCAAACTATTATAATCAGCTTTGAAATGTTGCGCATTATATTTACATTATTTACAGATACTTCAATCCGGCTTGGACATGTTTAAACTCTAACAGGACCGGAAAGTGTTTATAATTAATTCTCTTCAGCTGGTATATTACTTCAGTAATCATGGAGGCAAATATTAACCTAGTGGTGCCAGATTTCTGACCAATGTTTAATTTTCTAGTTGGTCAGTGTTTAATTATTTGTCTAGCTCATTTTCTAAGTTGCGGAATACTATTTGCCAACAAAGATTCGATGAGGGAATGAAATCGACAGTCGGTTTCAAGTTTTTGCTAGATGGTGGCCACATTCATTGTCATACATGAAATATTGTTGAGTTCTCACACAAGATTTATAAAAAAGTTTCATTTGGTCAGCAATCTGGTATCCTTTACCCACACGACATCCATACAGCGAGTATAACAATCTTAATGTACTATGAATACCACTATTTATGTTTGCTTCTTAAAGAAATTAAGATAACTTTGTTTTAAAACTGGTATATAAGTGATTTTGTTTCTATATACCAGTACGGGACACATTGTACAGATTGTGTGACGTAATCTGTTGATATGAGCACAGTTTCAAAGAGATTGTGGCGTTATCTCTAAATATGAACACATTTCTACAGATACTGTGACGTGATCTTTATATTTGGGCTCACTTTAGAGCTAATCTGACGTACAGTATGTATATGAACACATGCATACGTTTATTGCGTGTTAAATATTTAAAATAAATAAACTAAAATATAACATATCGTCAAAACGCCAGAGTACGCCAGTCAGCCTCATGATTACGTTGGTTAAACACGTTTTACTGGAGAGACAAGACTTAAAGTACCTCTTTTAAAATATCATTGCACTCAAGATGTATATCAATTTTCCGTGTAAATTATAAGTACCCATTATTTTACAACTTTAATTGCCCCTATCATTCGTGTCACAAATTAATATTATCACTAGAACCTAACAAGAAACATAAGCTTATTGGTAAAACTAAATACCGATCATGTTCAGTATCTTACGCGAGAAAAAGTATGACAAAATTACAATTTGTCATATTCGATTTCTTTAATTGCTCGATTAGATGAACGGTTCCGTGATCCAATACAAAACAGAACAATCAAGCGTTTCGTATTTAAACCACGCTCATTGTTTTTTCTCCTACTACAAGGATGGAGGAAATGGGAGTTCTGAAGACGATTGAAGGCTACAAGAATGTTTGACAGTTAGCTAATGACAGACTGTTTGACAAGGCAAAAAATGTGGCTAAAGGTTTGTGATTTGATTAAGAATGTCCAAACATGAACGGATTTCGAACGCTTACGTAATTTCGGACATTTGCGTTTGTAAACCAATCGGAACGTGTGTTATCAGTTTAAGAGATATTACGCTGTTATTACATTGATTATGATGCGTTTACGAACTTCAACGAAAATACACGAACGTTACCGAAACGAACTTACAGGCGCAACACCTTAATACAGTTTTGTTCCGTTTGAAATTGGAGTAAAATAAATGTCACAACTATTTTTGTACGTTGAGAAGCAGAGGTTTTTGTTGACTCCCTTCCTCTTATTCGAACCTTGCCATTTTGGGAGTTTTGTTAGCATAATTAATTTGTACTAAGTGGCAGAATCATTTATCATTGAGTTGATCGGTAACTGTCATTTGTTGCATTGTTAGAATAAGTATTATTGTCTTGGCTATCCTATTCATTGACTGTACACGTTAACAAGGAACTATGAATGTTTGTTTGTTGCAGTAGGAGGGTTACACACAGTGACATGGCAACTCCTCTAAAGGGTTCCTTAAAGGGCACATAGAGCAGCTCTAGTTCTCAGTGAGTATGCACTTATGGTTTTATTTAATAAACCGAATACATAAAATGATACTTTAAGAACCAAAAGAGCTTTAGTTTTTGTGGCAAGGTTAGGTCATACGTGATGCTATTAACAGTTATGTTTATATTTTATTGCTACTTTTGTCGGTTAAAGTAGAATTGTACACATTTCAATCCTTACAAAACAATAAACAGGATTTACGACTATCTTTTAGATTCAGATATATCCGTTTTATTTGCATAACTTTACGGATAACAATGTGCCATTTCCGGAGTCGGATTTCGAGTTTTATTGCAGCAGTATTGTTACATTTCGACTAAAAAGGTCTCTCATTTCTCTAGCTACAAATATAACTGTTTTGTAAATAATTATATTTATGCAAATCTAGGTTGTAGGTTTAGGTATGTTTTACGTTCTTCCAAAGAAACTCGAGTAACATCCTCTGCCCGTCAAAGCTGATTAGCATCTTAAGTGTTAAAGGTATATCAACTGTTAGTGGGTACGTTATTGAGATGCAATATTTATTAATAAGGGAATGTGGTAAACCATCATTTCCATGCAACGTGAGATACCGTTTCCATGCAACGTGAGATACCGTTTCCATGCAATTTACAGGGAAGATGCATTTATATTTATTATTGAAGAGTAAGCAGACGAATCGCTGAAGTCACATGCTCAGATAAGAAAAGTTTATATAAAAGTGGGTTTCCTTTAATGACGATCCTGTGGAACAGGTTTACAGAAAAAATACAGTACACGATAGTATCAGTTGATGTCCCTTTAGCATGTGTTTTCAACTTGTTTTCGAATTGCAACAGAACTAGGAACTAGATATAGACGACCCTAATTGAATGTACCTGTTGACAAGGGCATTTGAGAAATTTGAGTTAACCAGCAATATGTGAACAGAAGCAGAAATAACCGTTTCTCTCAAATAACATAAAGGAAAATAAATGTATAATATTTCCTTAGAAATTCTATGAACTGTGATTATCTAATCCCTCTAGGCAATAAATAATAAACCTTGATCATTTCTGTAATATTCTTAATCCTTGTAATTATCTACAAATTTCATGTGTGCCTTTAGAACAGATTATGGATGTGAAGTATGAAGGAAGGGTATATGTGCTTCCATTGGTTTGAAGTCTGTATTAACTGCAGCGGTAAAAAGACATTTGCTTCTCCGTCTGCTACGTTCTTTAAAGGTACTCGGTTTGTTTTAATGGCTGGTTTATTTCTGCCCTCCCCGGTGGGGCTCACCAAGAAGAGATGGGATTCTCGACGGGTGGGGATGATTATTTCGTCGGCACATTGTAGATATAGCGAATAATGATGGACGGTCGTATCTTTAAATCAACGAAAAACAGTTTAAATAACAAATAAAGCTTATTATTAATTGACTTGAAATCTAAGAATTTTCGCTCGAGATTTCTTTTTTCCTGTGCTAGGAACCATTTAAGTTATATCCCTGGGATCGTAATGACCGTTAGCAGGATAAATTATAGCGGTGCAGAAAGCCATTATACACTGTCAGAAAACGTTTTATTTATGATATGTACATACAACTATACCCCTCTATTTGATATCTAGCGATTTGATTTTTTTGTATTTTTTGTAATCTGCCTATTTTTTTCTAATGCTAAGTGCATGTTGTATTTGTTTTTGTCATTGTATTAAATGTACATTTTCATCTTGTATATTGGTTCCGGTTGCACCTTACGTATCACGTGACTAAGATCATGTGACCATCCAATTGTCCCACGCACGCGTATCAGAGAGCTAGAATAACTACCCAAACAACACAATTAGCCCTACTAATGGACTATTGTATATAAATTCACGTCGAAGTTTATAAGGAAGCCAGGTTCACAACAACTATTCATTTCACCCGAATACACTTACAACAACACCACAATTATTTATTCATGCTCTGTTTGAACTCGGCAGTTTGTACACTGTTTTTGTTTGGTAACTTACACATTACCGATGTTAAGTTTACATCTTAAACATTACCTTAGAAACACGTGGTTGGATACTTGGATATTTCCCTAATAACGTATTTTGAAGCGGATAAATTAAATTGATTAAGTTTTGCCCAAATAAAAGTATTATTGCCTTTCACTATTGATAAAGGGTCCGCGTACCGAAGTAAATGTTATCTAAATACTTCTAACCGGTTGCTGTTATACACAAACAATTGGTGAGTCAATTCGTTGTATCCGTAACCAACTAAAAGGATTCCAATTACAAAATTAAACTATAGGGATCGCAACAACGGTGAAGGGGTTTCAAATCTAGGAATTAGAATTATGTGCTATCAATGGTTAGACGTAGGGCTATATTAGGGGCGTTAATTACACGGGGCCCCGGAGAAGAGGGATTAAGGTCCGATTACCCGCCGTTTGTACTTCTTGGGCTGCGGCGAGTTTTTAATATAGAAGCATGCCAAACGAATGTGTCTCCGTATGGAATACAGAACAAATATCAGTTATTGAAAATCGTATTAGGGCTTAGATTTTCTAGATTACCCGAGCTTTTACAGATCTTTAAAATTTGATTCGTTTGTAATTTAACTCGTCAGAAATGAATAAAGTATTAAACGGATTTGGCTGGGCTATAAGCAACACCTGTAGGTTATCGGTTACCCGTTTATGTCATGGAATTGCTTTATCGAATATTTGAACACAAGTGCATGCCTTTTTGCTGATAATCTACACCTGACGAAAAGAAATTAGGTTGGCGGTCAGGACAGAAGGACAGACATACCTGCGGTTGACCATTCATATAAATGAAGCTAATTTGTGATTCAACACATTTAACTTTGTTTATAAAATTGACCACATCATGATAACTGGCAGAACGAGCACGGATAAAAATGACGCTTATGTTAAGGATAATGATTCATATCGATTTTTCGAAATATGGGCCACCATGTCCTTTTTTCGCGTATCACTGATTGCATTGACGTCATTTTGTTGGTTTGACCTTTGACTTCAATCACACCGCACATTTTCATATATGACTTAAACGTTTACTTGATACAAAACCGATGCAAGAGAGCATTTTGAAATGCGACAAAATAAGGGAAATGACGTCATCATATTCACGTCATGTGATATTGCATGAGTATAATATGTTAGGTACTGCCATGAAAGGAGGAATTCCCCATACCTACCATACTACATGTGATGGCGTATTGGGTGGATAGTTAGTTATATCAAATACCTATAAATCAATGACAACAGACAACTAATACGGTAAGATTATTTCCCAATCACTTTCTGTTAAATACATTATCTGCTAATGTACACATCATTTATTAAAAGAGAACACCTTTGCAACACACACCCTTCGTTGTTTCAACAGTTTAGATATTAGAAACCCATATTTATCAAATTCAAATACATTTTGCGACAAATAAGTTATCATACGATTTCTCAAAGCAAATAAATCAGGCAATTCAGATAGAGTGCAGATAAGCTATGGAGATTTAACTTCTATCCATTGTAGCGAAGGCATGTAATCTAAAAGATACGCTAAACCATTTATCTGAGTTTTTGACATGTGGACTGATTTCTAATATTATAAATAAACAGATCGTAATAAATCCAGTTAAATTAAAGATATAACAAAAGGAATTCGTAATCATCCCTCAGGAAATAGTTTTAGGTGAAGTTCACAGTTGTATGGGTAGTCTTGGCTACAGTAGATACGGGATATGCAACAAGGTATGCCGTGTCAATTGGCAGCCATATTTGACAACTTCTTTGTTTATTCGTACTCAAGCATGTTTGGCCACTTATTTAGAAATCTGAAATACCAGTCAAACATAATAAATCATCTCAATGGTAACATATTTATCATAAATGAAAAATGACAAAATCCAATAAATACTTCAATCTTTCACAAATGTTTTAACGCTAAGTTGAATATTTGGCCACCAAAAGGGGCATAACAACTGTTGAAACTTTTTAACTATTGCATTCTTTACCAAACGTGAACTCCAGTGTTTAAAGCAGTTAAAGTGCAAAGTGAATGCAACTATATTTTTCTGATCGCTTATTTACCAATGGCGACGTCGCATGTGCACAGTCTCCGAGTTCACACTCTTTGTTATTTAAACATTTCAATTACAAAATTCCAATGGCGGCAGTAACAAATCAAAGCGCTGATGGGCCTTTAAACGTCACAACCATTTAGCTGCAGCTGTTGAAGCAGGGAGACAATTTGAAAAATGACATATAGCTTAACTGTGACCTTTAAAGATGACTAGAATGGGCACTTAATTATTACAAATTAAATTACATTTCAATTTCATGCAAATTTGAATAACAATGTGATTATTCAAGGGAACGAGGTGTTGACGCAAAGTAACCATGGTTTGCATATTCGGCTTTAGCGACTAATACGTTTCTTCGCTTGTCAAACTGAGGCTAACCTTTTGCTACTGGCAAGCCAATGTGCAGCGATACACCATTATTAACAGTGAAACAAATACAACACTTCAACTAGCAAGGTACGTTAATCATTACTAATACGAAGAGACAAAGTCGAAACTGCTTTAGATCTTTGGGAATCCGGAAAACAGAGAAGTTTGTGTAATCATTGATCTGTTATTCAAATGTAGGGTGTGGTTATGTCACCATTTGGACAATAAACCAATTAAAACGTATACGGAAATGTAGATCTTGATTAGACATATTTATATGCAGGTTGTGAAGTCATTGTGAAGAAAGAGAGAAATGATCACGTGCCTTTGTGACATTGACTAGTTTACATGCTCAGAAAGATTAATGCTCATTTATTTGAGTTAATTAAAACACTCATCAAAATGTTTGCTTTTGAAGTTCAAACAAAATCTCAGTCTAGCTATATCCGGTGTTTCTTATACTCACAACACTGAAGTAAGATGTGTTATATGTACTCGTATGTGTAGGTTATTAGTTGGATGAACACACCAATCATATGCTGCAGTTGAGCTGATACTCGTTTGATACTCGTTTGATCCGATTTTGATATCGATTAAACACCAATGCCACGAATATTGCATACAATGTGTCAACACTTTTTAAAAAAACTGTAAACGTTTCTGTTGATTGAAGCAGCTCATTGCAGCTTTTTAATAATACTGCCGAATACATGGAAGATGTGTTGTTATCTATCTAAAAAGAGCAAAACAAGTATAAAACCACCTGATTTCAATAACTGCTAAATACATAAAATAAAGTTCCATTTCCATTTATTCAAGGTTATCTGGTGTTTAGCCTTTTACTGGATCTCATGCACCATTTCTCCCACCAGATTCTTCGGATAATCTTAATTATTTCATTTGAAAACCATCAGGGGAATAAAATACAAGCACCATAAGAATCAAGACAAATACAGACAGAAATGTAGTTTAAATCTAATTTGGGCCATTTGAAAACAAATTGAGCTGAACGGTCAGTGAACCTGTTTTCTGTGGCTTCTTTTTTCCTCGTTTGCTACGACACTAAATGCTACAATATCCCTGCCCCCACAACTAAGCACACCCCACTCCACCCCACCCCACTTCGAAGCTGACAGATCCCTGCTGATAGTTGCTACACATTGTTTATATGGTTTGTTTCCGTCTTTCCGTTTGATAAAATTCAGTCAAACAAGAAATGTAGATGTTTGGTCGTGTCCATTTGTTTCTTATCAATGGTGTAAGCGACAACTTGAGTGTTTGGACCGCTTTTGGCGTTGACTAGTTGAATATCACAAATACCTAATGTGCAATGGTCATTCTACATCCTCTCAATGTCATAGAAATATATCATTCAAGCCAATTTAATTGTGTAACAATCAATTAGTATAGGCTACAACTATGTATACAGAAGGCGATTTGGGTCAATTTATTCTAACAAACACAGGCAGTCTTATTTGTTAAAAAGGTCATTGTTATGGTAACACAACTATACAGGTCAACAGTTATCAAACTGTTTCAATTAGCACAAGAAATCATCCTATTTCTCAAAGATGTTATTAGTTTTGAGTTGTAGTAAACATGCTAGTTCATGAGAAGAAATGCTTATACCATCAATGACTATTTCATAAAATAATACTATCATTATGTTAGTGCATGTACCAAGTATACTGTAATAGATTTTATTTGTAGTTAAGTAAAAAAAAGTGTTATATTTCCATTTTAAACCACACTCGCCGATGTAAGCCATCAATAAATCAGAAATCGCACCCGAAAGTACAAGGGCGCTCATTTCAGCTGATAATATTTCCGCTGAAGCCCTTTTGATACAAACATATTAAATAGTAACACGATAGCCGTAATGGTATGTTGAATAAGGTACAATAAAACTTATCGTTTGTTCTTAAATGTCTGGTGTATGTTTTAGTCGCGGTTTTAGGGATAGAGACCGGGGGTTAAGTCGGTACAACAAATGCCAGATGAGGCTCGCAACATCAGGTTTGGATTTTGTTTCTTTTTGAAGGGATATCATGGAAGCCAGAGCACTGTTCCGAGTGACTTCAACTGGAGTGGAATGCAGAGTTCGCACTGTGGTCCAGCGAACAATGTTTTTCAATGTTTAGCTTCAGTGTGTGAAAAAAGAGCCCGTATGTAAATGAACAGTTGGGTAGATCGTTATCGGTTTTATGCGATGTATTATGGGTAACTATATAGGAATAAATTTATTCGTCTGGGAGATAGAAGGGAGTGTCGTATTTCTATGTGCTTTTTTCGGCGATGTTTTGTATTTTGTATTCATTTTATGCACTGGATACAAAATTACTTCTTGGCCAAACAATCTCAGTTTTCTTTCTGTTTTTTTTGTATCTGTCGTCGATAAATATCCTTGTCAGTGTGTGCTGAATCTTTTTTTCTCTCCTTTTCATAAAGCCATATTTGACCCCGGGACCTCATGAACAAAGCGTTTTGTCATTAACTGGATAATGTATTCATTAAGAGAAGAGGAATATAAATTTTGGAAGCATATCATATCTTACACCCCCATATATACTTGTTAAGAAGTTTTTTTTATAATTTATACCGTTACACATATACCGTACTTCCATTTGGGGAATTTAGTTTCACGATTTTTGAATACAACTTTTCTTGTGTTACACCATTGTTGAAAAAAAAGAGTTGTCGCCTATTGTGATACATTTTATTGTAATTTCATGTAACTAGATATATTAAAAGCAATCATTTGGACATTTCCGGGCTGCGTCACGATGTAAAAACAAGCCTAAGCGTCCACATAAATATTCTGACTAATGCAAGCGCCATGTTATATGTTTCTCCGTTGGCACACTTACGTTGTACGAATTAAGTATACAGTTTTATTTGTGAAAATACAAAATACTATTAAAAAAAGAGGACAGCACATATAGAAACAAAACAACTAGAGTAAAGGCTACACAACGTGTAAGTACTTTGTAGAACAACACTGGAGAAAAGGGGCAAATCACGATTTAGTACATTGATATATCAACAAACAAGAACACACACATAGTAAAGATAACGAAACAAAAAAAAAAGAAAAAAGAAGATCAATGCCAGTAATAGTATAATGATGTCTACAGAAGTTTAGTCAATACAAAATCATCAACTTCCAGCCTCCAAGAGAACTTTGGATTAACGTTTAGAGTTTGTGCAATTTGCAGCTATTGAACAACACAGGGATGTAAAAAAAGATACAGCTTTAATTCTGGGTTTGAACTTTGTGATCAGCCCCCGTACTTGTGACCTGCCCATATACGGTAATGCGTGTGACGGCTGTATGAGGAGCGTGTCAGGTGTATGACATGCGCACAACAGCACCAGTCTATTGCAGTTTGACAAGATGGAAATAAAACACCAATATAATACCTCACGGCAAACAATGAACAACTGTTTTACCCCCTGATTTAAATCGTATTGTAATTCAAAGATAAAAATAAAACATTTATATGGAAATCGTGTCTTAGAAGTATAGTTACCTGCAGCACAAGAGGACAGAGGCGAGTTTATAGATGGCAACATGTGCTTTAAAACAGAGATACACAATAGGTTTTTAAAGATAACACCAACTATAATCTCTAATATGGTCTGTCAGATATGAAATATGTAACATACAAGGTTAAATATCATTTTTATCGCATTGGCAAAGGATTATTGACTGGACGTGACCAATGGCTTTCGTCTGAACATATTGCTTCACATAAATCAAGATTTGGAACAATGTGTAACATAACTGGCTAAGGGATGTTATTGTCAGTTTAACAGTGTTTGTTCAAAGATGCTATTGATGGGTTTCTCGCTATAGTGTATGTTATTAAAAGTAATTACAATTTGAAGCGTTGATTATTTACAGATTTATGTATTACTGCAAATGACAACAGACGAATGAGATTTTCATAAAACATGATTAAATTCATTATTTGCGTACATATGTTTCTAGAATTATCAACCTAAAGTAAAACCAGATTAAACACTATAAACAAGATATTCCTTTGAATGTAAAATTATAGAAAATTATATCAGCCCAATATGATGGCCATTTTCAGTTTTTTATTAGCATCCATATTCTTTTCATTAGGAAAGCACACTTTCATCGCCCGGGGGACCACGTGGTTTCAAACATTTATACAGCTATGTACATACAATAACACTGAAACCCAATGTATCTGTCAGAAAATTAAAAACAATTTTAGATAGGATTGTAAACCCGGAACGAATTATACCAACTGTTTTTATTTTCGCATATGTAATAATTTCCGTATTTTAAATGACAGGGAAAGTGTGAGTTTGTAATTGGTTCACTGTAGGGTTCACACATTTACGCTAATTAGATTATATCATTTGAGCTTCACGTGTTGCCAGTACCACACAACTTTATAAGCAAACTATAATGGTTTGGATTTGTTTAAGTGTTAAACGTATGAGTAAAGAAAACGGAACAGAAAAGTGGGAAAGTATGGGAGATTTATTTATAGAACTGTTTTTTTTTATATTTGCAGAGTTGTTTATATTGTGTTATTGATTTGAGATAGTAAATGTGTTGTATTCAAATCTTTTTAGTAGAGCCTTGTTTGTAGGAAAGGTTTAGTGTGAGTGGAACTTAGATATAGTAACCTCAACATGATCAAAGCATTTCGTGGTATCAAATGTTCAAGATATCCGTAATCGAATTGCGACTTATCCATGTTCGGATTATTGATTGTTCGAGTTTATCGAATTAGTAATATGGCAGTTCTAATAACGTTACAGATTTAATAACATGATATACATGTTTATAATATATGATACGTGTAGTTGGACATTTTATTGAATTCAACAAAAATGCCAAAGTCAGAATTTGTATTTAAAATGTAAACGTTAATTTTAATATAGTAAACAATGCAAAGTTATCTTCAAAACATAGAACATAGTCATACACGGGTGGGAGTATGAACACAGAGAAACAGAGAAACAGAGAAAAAGAGAGACAGAGAGGCAGACAAAAAGGGACACATCTCTCACCTCTGCATATGTTCAGTACCGTAACACGTCGTTGCCAAGATACCGAGGAGACAAAACACTATTGCCAAAAGTTATAAAAAAATGTTATAAGTTGTATAAAGTTGCAGAGGTGAAATGGGGGTGGGTACTCTGCCAGATGTGACCCAGTGCTTTTTGTTAAACCAGAGATCATGTGCACCAAAAGCTACGTGAACCAAACACATTTTCATGGTTAGAGAGGTCGTAAAATCCGCCTGGTGTTTTTTTTTGAAAGTCATTCATAGTTTAGATGGTGTGTGGAATCTTTGCAAAGTGTATCAGATGTTCGTACCGAGGACATAACATGATCCAATTTGTGCGTGTCT
>ENA-OREC01001466-OREC01001466.1-marine-metagenome-genome-assembly--contig:-NODE-1466-length-11998-cov-15.137656_pt1 | contig 11998 bp, 5 predicted proteins | sample MGYA00248626_ERZ508543 | MGnify/ENA primary metagenome ERZ508543 (study PRJEB26211, sample SAMN05518279) | marine metagenome | isolation source: Puget Sound, Washington, USA | host: Bankia setacea... | reverse complement strand
AATATGTGTCAATTTATTCAGCCTGTCAATGAATAATGCAGTTATGGCCAAGTTATATATTCAGCGACCAGCTTTGATAGTTTAAGGTTAATATGCCAAGATATCCAACATGTGTAAGAAACTATTAATACTGAGTTGAGGGTACATGTAAATTCCTCACAAACTGTATTATGAAGTTTGATCATAGAACCAGGACGCAATCACCTTGACTACAGATAGCAGCAAGTCCATACAGAGGAATGATAAATATAAGATAAATAAACAACATAAAACAGCTCTTTACCACTGATGTTTAATTCCCAAATATGTCTTGTGAGCAGACAAAGTCAATAAAACTAATTAACAATTGTAAATAAAAGAAATTTTGAAATATGTGTATCTATGAACAGAAACATCATTTTTTTCTAATGGCAGTATTGTGTTGCGGAACACTTTCACCATGAAAAAACATTGATTAAAATATCACCATGGAAAAATTTACCCATTATGAGAACTCCTATGTTTATTCTATTTGAAATTCTGATGTTATTTTTCACTACCAGTATGTTCAATCAAGAGATCAAAAAACAATAGAAAATTTTGAAGTCATATTGTGATAGTAAGTTAGACTAGAAGTTTGCGTAGATACAGAACTGTTACGTAATGAAAACATATAATGAAAGAAATTTTGTGATTTATAAAGAAGAACAATTTTGGCATTGTAATCTTTATATAATATGACAAATTGTCCATTTTAAAACATTTTATCACCTTTTTTTTCCCACATAAAAAAACTGCTTTAAATAATTTGATTTTCAAAGTGATTTTTTTTTCTGACTGATTTTTTATATTTAACAACATAATATCTATAACAATCATTTAAAACAAAATTAACAGTACAAAATGCTGGGAGAATAAAAGTCATGGTTGTAAAAGTAAGTAGAGAAAGCAAGAGGATTTCAATGTGATATTATGCTTTTGGTATAATAATTTGAACCATGTAAAAGAATTGGATTTTAACAAAAAAATTATAGATCATTATTACGAGTTATTTTGTAAAAAAGTAAACTTATTTAAATCAAATATAAACAACCTTTAAATTACAGATTGATTTTACATGTCAAACTGATTCATAGACCAACCATTGAATTTAAAGCCTGTCTTTACAGTAAACTTTTAATCATACTGATTCGAGGAATGTTATTAATCTTGCCAAATGTGTATGTCATACTGTAATTATACCACTTGTTTAATAAAAGTTTATATCCAATAACAACTCATGTAAGATCCTTAATTTGCACATAAACAACAAACTGCAGTATTAACATTTTCATTTGGATTTTCTTTATCACCAATACTGTTATAAGAAAACAGCTTAGTTATCACATGTTTAACTTTTGGATTTCAATAACAACATAATACATATATCTGTAACAGTAACTATGGTAATCCTCTTTTGATTCATAATTCATCAAAGAAACATAATCGGTGGGGTGTTTCTTTTGATTCCAAATTAACATCTTGGTCCCAGGCAAAGGTTAAAAAACAACATTTTATTTTTAACAAAAATTAATGGACAAATTTGTGTCACTATATCATGTATATCCGTATATTGTGAATCAGTATTTCTGAATAAAATATGTTTAAACTAATAGACATGTATATCTTTGGAAATTGAGAAAAAAAAGATACAAAGATAAATGAACGCTAGGAGGTTAAGAAAATATGTGTTTTTTCTGTAACTGCACTAACAACACTTAACAAGTACAATAATACATCTTAGACAATGGCAGAGCTTATAGTTCCTGTTAAAAAAACAACAACACAATAATATTAAAAGCCAAAATTCTCTGTTCGCTGAATTCAACTATTTCTCGATCTAAAATTGTTTGTTTCGGTATATTTTTTGTAAGCATGCTTGAATGTCAAAGTAAAAGCTCTGCCAAAGTCTTTACATTTTTAATACATATATGACGAGAAATGAGAGTGAGAAAAGTATATTGCACGTGTGCCTTAGTAATATGTAGATGAGATTCAAGAAAGGTTTATGACCAGCTACATGTACCATTATTTGTTACCCTTTATCTTACGCTTTGTACTAAACGTGTTTAAATTGATGATTATCTACTTTATTCAGTATAACAGTTTTGAGGGGTGAATACTACAGGGTTCTAAATGCTTTTGGATAAAGAAGCAGATAGATACCTTTTGCATTCACCCCTCAAGTAACTAGAGAATTGAAAAATTATTGTAAAAGTTCTACCATTTCTTTTGGGTTAAATTGTGAGAGTATTATTTTTTGGAACTGACCATTTTAGAAATACATAACAGGAGAACAGAAGTTGAACCTGTCAGATTGCGCTAAAGAGAGTCAAGATACCTGATTAGGGGTCAGTCATATGATAATTGGAATGAGTTAAAGGGTATCTAGAATGTGTATTGAGTTTATTGGTCCCATGATAGATGCTAACTCCAACACAATGGTCTCAAGTCAGCTACTAGTAATTTTGCCTTTTTTCAAAACAGACAGCAAGCGCTGAAAGAGTGTGTGCTTTAAAAAAATAAATTCTTCATACATGCTTGAGAGGAAATTCTTTGATTCCCTGTTTATCTGCATAAGGTATCCAATTCAAAATGAAGGTAAAGCATATGACAACCTGCATTATATTAACTTTTGATACAAGATTGAGTAAATTATCACTGACTTTAAAAAACTTCTTACACGCTCAGATTATTTCTTATTAAAACCCTAACATATACATGTAGTAATAGTAAATGTATCTTTTCACGTGATTCATTAACTGTGAGTTGCAATAATACTGTTGTAAAGATTCAGAAAAAAACGTGCCTTAAAAAAAGAATCTGAAGTTAATAGATGTTATGAATAATTCCTCACCAAATGTGCTAATTGATTGAGTTATAGTTGGTATGGCTACCTAAGATGAGTGGACATTACACTGAGTAGCCTTAACAATAACTCAACAATAGAACTAAATTTACCTACACAGTTTAGTAACTAACATTTTGTTTTCCTTTAAAACCTTGATAATAACCTTCTTATTAAGACCAGTTTTTGTATCCACTATCTCTAAGCACAAATGATGGTCTTAATAGGAGATGTGACAACAATCAGTAAACTAGATGAAAATTGCTTTTAAAACAATAGCGCACCAAAAATATAATAACCCTTTAATATCAACCTATGAACAAAAATACAAAGTTTACCTTCACTACGAAGAATATTTACCTGAATAGACTTCTTAGTTGTCAAGGAAAATATTTTACAGCAACTCATGTTTTTCTATGTCTGAACAATCCTTTTAAAAAAAGTCATCAAATATATTTACATTATCAGATGTTTACCAGTATTTTAGATACCAACATTCACGGCAATGTTAGCTCACTGCTTCTTAAAATGTAAGTAAGTTAAGCAATACAAGTTTTCACTAAAGAAAACATCAACAAGCTGTCATACTTTCTCCAAGTGATTTTTTGGTGTTGAAAAGTTTTGGAGAAATACATTGCTCTAATTGATTTTGTTCATGCTTTTAAATGCTTGCTTTTGCAGAATTTTACAAGCCAAAGCCATGCTTGACTTTCAAACAATGCTTTTAATTAGTCATACCACGATAGTCCTACTTCAAGTACCATGTATATTACATCTTTAATTACCCACTGCTCTTAAATTTTATATTATCAACCTATCAACAAAATGACTTACACTTACTTCATGTATATTATATCTATAAGTATTGACTGCTCTTGAATTTCATGATTTCTCAACACAATTAACCTGACTTATAATGAGCAAAGGAAACCTTAATCCAACTTTAACTATGTAAGCATTCAAAAGCATGAAAATCAATATTTTTTATTTTTTTTCATATGTTTGTTTCCCTATTATCTAGTAGATACTATATCCTTGTTTGGCTGCATACTTCTCCAACAGCTGTACAATGTCGTAATAGTCAGAGCGTTTCTCCTGAAAAATAAAAGGTTAAACTCTGTCTAACTACCAACCTTCAATTAAGATCACTTACCAACCTTCAATTAAGATCACTTACCAACCTTCAATTAAGATTACTTCAACTAAACACTTGAATCTCTGGATACAAAAATATTCACAACCAATGTACACCATAAATGAGAGTTTTGATTTGTTGACATCTGATTTTAGCTAACCAAAATAAAGCAGGAAAATAAGTGCCTCACAAGTAGTAATTGCAGAGCACTTTCAGGCAATAACTTTGTGCAGAGGGAATCTCATTTTGTTTAACTTTTAACTGAAAATTACCAAGACATTCTGACAACTATTTTCAGCATTATATTAGCCATGAACAGGCAATTAAGTATACATTAGTGTTCTATATTTGTATCCAAGCAGAACCACCTACAGTCTACAAGTCATGTTTTCATCTATTATTGTACAAGTTGGTTTAAACACATTTCAATTTTGCTTCCTGTGGTTACATATAAAATCTGGATAAACTAGACCTACATCGTGTGAATGTTTAAATGTTGTACAAACACAATTATGAACAATATTCTATCCACAGGGTCTCATGTCAGGGTCAAATAAGCTTTAGGCAAGTTTATTGAACGTGATAGTCTTTTAACAGTAGTTTGGTATTTCCACTAAACTTAAAACCCTCTGCATTAGCAACACTATTTGGATTAAAGGATTCTTAAATCAAAAGGTGTATCTTGTAAAAGGAAAAGTACTTTTAGGCCTAGAGTTGAGTTTTGATGGGTTTCCAGATTAGGCAATTTTACAGTATAACAGGCTAATAAATTATCCAAAATCTAACACTTACTGGACATTTGCTGCCGGCTTCTTCCACAGCTAGATCAGTGAAGTCAAAGTCGATGATTCTCTCTGGATCATCAAAGTTGGCCAGAGAGTAGGGGTTGTTGTCCACATCCACACACTTGCTACGGGTTATATGTTTTACACTGCCGTCTTCTTGTGGGACACTGACATTGGCAATGACAGTGTATCTACCATTTGCAATGAGGCGGAAATAGTCACCATAAGTAGCTAGAAAAAAATAAACACAGGGAATCTATTTCTAACATGTTTTATCCCCAGAGTTTGGTACATTTACCACTACTTACAAACTAATTCAGTATATATATTAAGTACGGAATTGATGGCCGTGCATCAATAATCGTAGTTGAACTAATTGTGCTTAAGTATGGTACACATTTGGTCAGTTAATCATACCTTGGTGAGAGATCAGTCCTAGGACCCTTTAATAAAACGTTTTAAAGCCCAAGGTTATTAAAATCCTTTCTTCATTATTAACAACCTTTCCAAACAAAATGTCTATGGAGTTTAAACCTCAAAGTTAATTCATGTTAATTGTATGTAGAGTATTTGCAGCAAATTGCAGGTGTATTGTATTTAACTGCATCCTATATGAGCTTATTTTTGGCAGAGTCAGTTTTGTCTTGCTTGTTCTGGCTTAAAATACATTACTGGGACCGATGTTTTAGATATGTTGCACAGAGAAATTACTATGAATGTTGATAAGAGCTGCTCTGCCGCAACGTGAAAAAGAACTTTTCCATTACAAAATTTGACTGGTTATAGAAAATAAAGCTCTAGGTATGGTGTATATCAGAGCAAAATGAGATCAGCTCTACCACAAGTTAAAAAGAAAGTTTACCCTAACCAAGAGAAGTAATTTGAAGGGGTACCAGTACCAGTAGAGCAAACCAACTTACTAGAGGTGATATCATGGTCGATAAACTTTCCTGAGGTATCATTCTTCATCCTGATGGTTGCAATCAGAGACTGGCCGACGGGTGACAGAATTCGGCCCTTGATACCAATGTGAGTCTACAATACATATCCAGAAACAAAAAATTAAATGGAAATATAAAATAAACCTAATCATTAAACGCATGGTTAGCTATACACATGCTTCTTTGTGTACAAAATCGTTCATTGTGACCTGTAAAAAAGAGTTTCATATAAGCTAGCTTTCCTGATGACCTCATTTCTCAAATACTTGCTGTACTGTACTTGTGAGTGGCATTAAAATAATGAAATATTTACCCTTCAAATTTCTAACTATCGGTACATGTACTGTATAAATATAGGGCTCTCGGGTCACATCAAATACAAGGCTTTAATATTTAGACAATATTGTGGAAATGTTTTGTTTATGTGTATAATTTTTGGAATACCCAGAGTTGAGTACCCAAGCCATGACAATTTATAAACAAAAAAATAAATGATGTCATATTACTGAAAATTCGTCTTGACAACATTTTTATTGACAAAGATGTTGATGGATGGATGAATGAACAGAATTGATTGCAAGCTGAAGCCTGATAGTACAAAGACATCTATTTGGTGAAATATGTGAACAACTCAAATAGCCTGAATGCAAGTATATAATTAGTTTTACGGTGAGTGAGTAAAACTTTGGAATTGTTATACCCTTGGGCTGACTGTATGTCTATGATTCTGGAATTTCCCGATTTCTAGTGTTTTCGACAGTTACATCAAATTTGGTTAGCAACTTTGGATAATACAATGTATCAGTTAGGTTTTCAGATGTTTTATATTCCAGATTTCCAAGCTTTAACTGTACAAGGAAAGCATGATTATATGGTTATACAGTAAAGTTTCTTCATTAAGATCATTAGATATTAAGACTGGACTACTTTTTAGATCCCACCTATTTTCAGTCCCAAACATCATATTCCATTGTACATGTATTTGGGTTTTGCTAAACAGAAGAACTCACTATTTCGGCTATAAATTTTGTAACTATATCAGCCAATAAAGTTTATGTTGTGTTATGTCATTAAGGCAACTGTTGTATGGGTCCTAAGGGTGGACTTATTAGAGAAACTATTACTTCACTGTTGCAATGTTTGAGGCCCTACCTGGTACATGAAGTTGAACATTGAGTTGAGGTTATCGTCCCACAGTTTTGGTAGTTCCCAGGATGGAGGAAACTTCTTACATCCAAGCTCCAACGTGATCTCCATGCAGTTGGTACTCATATAGTTGTAGTCTTGCATACCTAAAATATAACTAGAACTGTGAGTCAAGTCACAAAGGACACTCCCGTCTACTAATTATACCCTTTTAATTATGGTCTCTCTTGAAATATGTTGGAATGGGTTTATCATCGTTCACGCACATCCTCAGATTGGATACTACAACTATGTAATGTTTCAACAGTACCAGTTCATCCCTTAAGGAGGAGTTGCACTTACTAGAATTATGGACAGACTGACGGATGGACAGTGTGATTTCTATATACCTCCCTTACAATTTGTTTGCAGGTGCTGTACTAACGTATACAAATAAAAAAACTGATTTCTATGGTGATGAGTGATCTTTAAGTTTTTTATCAAATATTTATGTTTGAAAAGCGGACAAATTTCTAAAATATATCAATTGTCCGCGTATCATAGACTATAAATAAACTAGTCATATGACAAATGGACTTTGAGATATACATAGAAGTCTTTTCTAATGAAAAAATATGCCTAACGAGATGTCATAATACAGTACATGTATAGTAGAACCTCGAAAACAGTACAAATACTTCCAAGTATCAGCAGGTTCAAATGTTATGCTATTTTTAGATGAAGCATTATTATCTAATCTGTTTTTATTCAGAAGGTTCCAATTTTCTGAAATTAATGGAACTGTTATGAACCTGTACTGGGACGATTGGCGCCTTTTGAATTTTCAGGATAAAAGAGATCAAGGTTCTACTATAACTTCACTACTTGTATCACACAAACATGTCCTTGATATAAACGGTCTCAATTCTCACTTCTAGAACTCACTGAGTCATTTCCATTGTTCAATCTTGGTTGACTTTTGTTTCTTGTTTGAAGTTTGCCAGAGAAGAATTTATCCATAATTAGTTTAACAATTTTCCTACAGCAACAAGTTACAATGCATGTTATCCAATGATGGGCACATACGTGGTGAAAAGTACAAACATGGGCTGGAAGTATTTCATTGTTTGTACTAACAGTCAAGTACTCTATCACTTAATTTAAGCTATTACGACTTACTACAAAAGTATAATTCAAGGGGGTGAATGGGAAAGGACTCTATCTGCTTCTTTATTCAATAGCACTTAGAACACCTTCCCTATCACTCCTCCAATAAAATCAACACATAGGGTCGGAACCATCAGAGTACAAACATGAGTTTTACCTCCTGGGACAGAGTACCAAGCAGCACCATTGGTCGTTCCCTCGGTCTTAGAGAAGTCGTTGGTATCACATGGCTTGTGGGGTTCAGCCATCTGAGCATGCATCAGTGAATAACTCTCAGCCAAGTATCTGTAGAACAGAGTGATAACATAACAATGACAGAATACCTAAATATAGTTTACATTAGATACAGAAATTAGTATAAAATAAGAGCTGTAAAAGTAAACAGTTAAACTATGAGCTGAAAAAGAACTCTTCACTAAAAGTGAACCCGTATGATGAAACTATCTCAAAATCATAGTTGGTAGAATAAAAAGGCTAAACTCTAAAAGTACAGTCAAACTTGTGAACAAAGGCCAATATCATGACCATTACATAGTGTCCATTGTAATATTTCTAGTAAAATGAAATAAGATTTTTCACAGGCAGAAATTAGATTGACCGCTAATCAGAGGTGTGCATGACCGTTATCACAAGTTTGACTGTAGATACATTTAGAAAGCTGAGTTTGATATTAAGTACAATTCAGTAATTTAGAACATGTATAATATCCGTTGACATTTCCCTTTGACATTTAAGCTAGTATTGGTCTCAGTAGTGACTTGAGTATCTACAATGTTGTATTAAACTATAAATTACCAATATTTCATGACATTTTCTTTGTTTCCATATAGTGGGAGTTATTAGACATAAATGCCATACCAAGTCAATAAATTACCATAAACAGCTGTATGTATATATCTGCATTGGAAATATGCACTCAACATTGACCGAATTGGACAATGTATCAAAAGCTTTGTAGCATAACTTCCTGAAATCTGGATACAGTTTATATCTAAATTTTCTTCAAGAACACAATGTCCCTATATTTGCTCCTCAAGTTCTCTACACGTCATACTATTCAAAGAAAGCTTCACAAATGACAACAGGGTTTCTTGGTAAAATTGACAAAAACACTTCCATGATTTTGATTCAGCATAATTTTCTTGCAAATGTAATGAGAGGTTGTCAGGCAAACATGAATGGTTTTGAATTTTCTACTCTTAAGACTGCATAATAGTCCATTATAGAATGTCTCACATGGCCTAATAATTCATCAATTCTGTACTGTGCTTATTGATTCTAGTGGGCTCTATAATGAATCCCCTCAGGAGTACTGACTAAAGATTCTCACAGAGTTTCATAACAATGATGCTTAGGTTCACGAAATATTGCCAATGTTTGATTCTAAAAAAAAATCAAAAATATCTCTATTCGACCTAAATAAATATGGTTAAAAAAGGAAAACACATTAAAACGCATAACAGCTGTCAAAATATTCCTATAACAACATGTGAGGACTGTAGGAAGAGTTGATTTTTAGATCCCTGCTTAGTATTCAGAAGCACTCCAATTGACTAGACTGACTAAGATGACAGACCCATTAAGACTGTATCATCTTGGGTTGCTTGGAAGATTGTAGTTACATAATATGAAATAATAAGGCAGTTATGTCAGTTTTCCATTTAACTCTCTCACTAGCATCAGTTCTTTCTATAGTTCAATGTATGAAACCTTTCACAATATTGATACATTTGTACTTCAGGTGGTTTAGTTCTTCAGATCTGACATTTGTGCTACATGTATCCCTAAATTGTCCTAATGCAGCCGACAAAATACTTTAAAGACGCTTTCAACTGCTGCTAACACATGTTTATGGCCAACCTTAAGTCTCAATATTCACATGAATGCCACACTCGAAGATGTTAAAGGTTTACCACATGCCACTTGTTCAAACTTCTTAGATCAGAAAAGACGTTTTGCCCATCACACATTCATCTTTCAGTCATCTTTCAATCATAGGTTCAATTGAATAGGACATTTTTGCAAGATGCTCTCCAAACCATAAGACAGGATTTCATGTACTTATTTTTGTCCTTTCTAGATTCTATTCATGTTCAGCCTACGACATATCATACCCACAACTCCCACTAATGGCATTCCTGTGAAAACTCTGGCTATTACATAATTAATCGTATTATATCTTTGTTTTCCTTCAGTTCAAGTGTACTTAAGAAAATCATACTTACTAATTTGAAAAGCAAGACAACACCTCCACACTCACTTTTAGGAGAGTGCTTATATGGATTATTAGTACACTTTTCAAATGATGATATCATCCGCGGAACAAGAATTTTCTATTACTTATTTAGTTTATAATTGTTTTTATTTGACGAAGGTCAGTTTATAACAATATTTCTTGAAATTGATGATGTCTTAACCAGCTAATCAGCTCATTCTATCTAACAGCAGCCAAAGCTTAAGGCACAAGTTTGAAGGCCATGGTTGGTAAAAAAACAACTTGTTCCAGTAAAATCTTGAAACATTTTACATGAGGCAAAGACCAAAAGTGAAATATTTGATCTACTAAAATTTGACTATCTTTCGCAATCTCTGCATCAGGCATATTTTATTTAACCTGTGTTTTATCGCAGAATAAAATATAGGATCGAATTCGGTTGCATATGAAGTAAAGCACTAGTGCGCTAGCATGAGTGCTTTAATTACACAACCGAACGAGTACGAATGTTTTATTCTGCAGTAAAACACGGGTACCAATGTTTTATTTCGATTTTAAGACGGCAAGACCGATTGTGCCTCTATTATGTGCTGCACTAGTGTTTTAGAAAGCTTGTATTGACAGGATGTTATTTGGTTACGCAGACTGTAAACGTAATAAGCACGGACCTAGAGCACGGATCCATATATTAACAGATAAATAATACACAGTTTTTTGTGCATAGGAGAAAATCACAGGACCATTTTAGAATAGTCATTTTAATACCCAAATACTCACTTAAATGTTATATCATCAGGGGATTCAGTGTATCGGTGTGAGCTGCCATCTAGGGTCTCATCAAAGGGGTAGTTGGCTACCAGGTCACCATTGTGCATGTTGGAGGAGAGGACAAATGGAATGCTGTGAGTCCAACTCATCACCATCTTGGTCTCTGGCTCAAGCTTAAAATAATCATACAATACAAGCTCAATTAACATATATACATGTAAGAAACACCAAATAAACAGGTGAAGGTAAAGCATGTCTATAAGACAAACATTTTATTGGTTAAAAACAACCTGTTATCTGATATAAAAAGACAATTATGAAATATTAACAAATTCATTTCCTCACCTAAACATACTGTGTTCTTAAACAACACTGTGTACAAAAAGAATTAATAATTATCTTTTTTTTGTCATTAGCTGATTGAAGAGCAGTATCATTTTAACTATACAATGTACTTTAGCCATATATTTTTTAATACTTTAGCAATTTTGTATAAAGTAAATTCAGCAACAAAGAGGGCTTATTTATTGGTAAGAGACTAAAGAGACATATCAGTATACATTTCACATCTGTACATAACATACAAGTATTTATAACTGTCGTCTGATGAAACAGGATATACAACATCCCATATTATTGTAAAATTAGTTATTCAACATGTGGGAATTTAAAAGGAAATGCACCTGTACATCCTTTTCCAAGTCCTATCTGAAAAAATGTATTAATATCAAACAGCATCTTATTTCTTTTTGTCAAGAAATAAGATAAGAAAATAATGTAATGGATAAGATCTGGTATAGAAATCCTTCAAAGTCAGAGGTCATTGGCCGTTGTGGCAGGGATGAAAAAACTGAATGACCATGCAGAACCGACAAAAAGTCGAGTGCTGAATGTTGCTACTCTATTACCAAATTTGGCACAATTACAGTTTGACACAATACTGTCATCATTCTGAGCGGTGAAAGCTATAGGGTTCTATGTGCATCTTTATTCAAC
>ENA-OREC01001465-OREC01001465.1-marine-metagenome-genome-assembly--contig:-NODE-1465-length-12000-cov-14.168414_pt1 | contig 12000 bp, 7 predicted proteins | sample MGYA00248626_ERZ508543 | MGnify/ENA primary metagenome ERZ508543 (study PRJEB26211, sample SAMN05518279) | marine metagenome | isolation source: Puget Sound, Washington, USA | host: Bankia setacea... | reverse complement strand
AATATAACTAAATAAAACGTTGATCCAATTGTACTCCAAAAGTTCTGATTTATATCCAATAACGAGATATTGTAAATGTCTTACTTGTTTCGATACACCACATGATTTAAAAACATAAGATATACGTGTCCCAAAAAAATCTAAACATTAACACTCTATCAAAAATGGTCAATAGTTTCCATTTTATTACAGAAGTTACAACACCGACTGTTGGATAATTTCCAAGTTCGGTAAGCGAACGAGAAGAAGAAGATTTCCATGTAAAAAGGTTTTCATTTATAGCAATAATTCTGTGAAATAATTTATAACGATATTGTTTAATCCCATAGTTGAGGAAGTAATAAATATTTTCACAGTTTACATTATTTCTAAACTTTTGAGTCCAGAAGTTATGTATGTATAGTTTTTTTAATTGCGTTTGGATAAATATATCTCTGATTTGTTTATTTGATAGCTTTTCCACTACCATTATTGGTCCATCCCTGAGAGATGTTTTCACTTTTGTGTGTATTGAAGATTCGGTAGTAAGTTATCTTAACCATGTTTTAACCAAGTCTTAAAGATTCTATAATCCAGTTTTTGAACTGTCTAAAACCTACCTGCTTCTACTTTCTCTACGACTTCTTTTCTTCTCCCTGCTCCTTGACCTTCGACCGCGTGACCTTGACCTTCTACCCCTCGAGCGTGACCTTGATCTGGATCTTGAATAACTTTTGCGAGAGGAGCTAAAAATTCAAACATGCATGTCAGATACAGTGAATCTTTATACTAAAGTTGTTTACATGGCTGCATTTAATATTTGTGAAATACTCAAAGAATAATTTCAAAATGTTCAACAAAAATTACATAGTTTGGTATTTTATAACCTTCTTTTGTTGAAGTACTATTGTAAATGAACCACTAATTCATTTTTAAAAACAGATGCTTTAAAAATATCTTTTTTGGAACATTTGAAATGCCTCTTGTAGAGTAAACTTTAAATCATAGAATCATTCACTTTCTCACGCACTTTAAATAAAGAGTTTGACAATATTTCTAGAAAAGGGAGCTTAAAGGGGCAACAGGAATATATAAGCCTGTAGGTGGCGCTGGGGCAAGCTTTTGTATGATTTTAAACATGCTTCACATCAGGGACCCTTTTTTGAAAATTAAGAAATATTTACAAAGAATTCAGAAGTGAAACTGTGCAAGAATCTAGATTGAAGGTCACAAAAGTTATACACACTAAAATAATTTTGATAACACCACTAGAAACATGAGTTTGACAAAAAAAAATGAAACTGTCAGATTCAAAATTTGAATTTGTCGGGGAGTGGCTAATTGGTGTAGGGTGGGTTATAAACTCTCTGTTGTAAACATAACCACTGCTGTTGTTTGAATTCCTAGTAACTGACTGATAGCAGACGGCACTGTTAAAATAGAACTCTAAATGTAACAGACAAGTAGATAGTCTAGAGAGTTTAATCATAGCCCCTGCCCATTTACTTGCTGCCCTGGTAGCGATTGTTACACCTTTAAATAGGAGTCGCTAGCATTAGACCAAGATGTGAAATAGTCCACCTGTAGGCCAGTGTAATGGTTTATAGTCCCTAACACGTTTTAAATATTAACCACTATTTCACAAAACAAAAGTTCATCTCGCAGGTAATTGCACGCTTGAGGTTTGTGAATAGAGCTATAAACAGTTTCATAATTTCACTGAAGTACCATGGCCACCTGTCCACTCCAGTTTCACAAGCTCTTTATCTTCCTTACAGTTAGGTGTGAATGCCATACACTTCTAAGTGCATGTAAATAAAGAAGCAGATCTAATTCTTTCTCATTTACCCTTCAAACTGCTGCTGTGGTGATCTATTGAACTCAAATCAACTCAATTGTATTTGGGCAAAAACAGTCTTACTAAGGTGGACTATGACACAATACTTGGAAGCAATAAGCAGAGGATCATACTGAGGTGGGGGTCAAGGATACAAGTTTGAGTCCTGCTGTACCAACAAAGGTGGCTAGTAAACAGTAAAACTGGTATCAACATGGATCAGATACCACAACCCTACCCTTATACACAAATACGTTTCACCGAATTTGAATAATATAAAACAAAACCCTATTCAAATAAATAGTAAAACATCAGATGTGTCCGGAATATGCAAACAAAAAAGGTGTATCCTATTTTCTAAAAGTTTGCCAAGCTGTTTGCAAAACAAAAATCCAATTGAAATAATCAGGAAATGATCACGAGAAGTCGAAACAATACTAGTTACTATGTTGTTTCATTGCAACATATGTGACTGAGAAGGGGATAGGAAAATAAACTAAACTATGAGGTCTACATGTCAATTTAAATATTTGCTTCATGAATAATGGTTTAGATGCATGTAGCCAAACTAGAATGGTATCTGTCTGTCTTTCAACAAATTCAGAGCTGGTTTATAACCTATCAACTGCTTTTGCTTATTATAAAAGAGTTGAAGACCAGTTCACATACAGAGTCAAAGATGTATTTTTCCTGGATTCACTTTTGCTAACAGTATGGAGCTATTCATTTATTTTTGATTGAACATATACTCCTTTATTCCAAGCTATTATCTAAATTGCACTTCCCCTTTCGATCACGCTACTTACAAATTAGTTGATTACAATTTTATTTATTTTCTAATAATCGTCATTGTTTAAATATATTTTGGGGGGAGGAGGGCAAGACTATAACATAATAAAATAGCAATATCATCCAATTGGGGACTCTCTACATTTTGTAAAATTGTATACAGTGGTGTTTGCATTTAAACGTGATAATCAAATGTAAAATACTTTGTTGGTTGATATTTTCAATAAAATACATACACAAACTTTATTTATCACGTGTTTACAAATGGTTGAGTATACAAAGGTTATAAATAGAATCTGGTATTTAGACTCTAATTGCTCAATAATTTATTAAATACATTGTGAGTTTCTGTTAACATGCAAGATATTCATATTCATATTGATACTTTAATTGGATAAAATGACAACTGGAGGGGTTGAAAGCAAAAGGGTTTTATGCACTGTTAAACAAATAAGCAGATAGAACATTTTTGCATTTAACCCTCAAACAGTTAATCTCTTTTAAGACAAACAGATCTTACATAGCAAATTCTCTTCTACATGTTTCACTAGTTCTTCTAAACAATGTTATTAGAGACTAAATACCAGGTTTCAAGTCAAATAACAATATCCAGTAGCAATACAATGTACTAAGCATCACTGTAAAGAATTACCTGAAAACAATCATATCATTACTGTTCAGTCACTCATACATACCTGCTACTTTTTATGTACACATTTTCAAACAATCACAAACAGCCAATCAACAGCTGGCTGACAAATTCTCCCCAACATTCCACTGATACAAGCCCACTTTTCATTGGTTCTCTAGCCATCAGACAACCAATCAGGGATGGCTATACATACATATCCACCACACACCATACCATAATCTTTCAATATAACCATACCCACAAGCCTGATAGAAAATAATCACATTCAAAGTAAAACTCTATATCTCTTATTAACAGTCTCCGTATTACATATTTACAGCATATCTTAATTACTTGAAAATCTTTTAATTTCTTAATTGCTTGTCAAAAGTCGCTGGAAAAAAGCTACATGAACTACAACAAAAAATGAGATTTGCTGGTTAATATAATTACGGTTTATGTCTGTTTCAGTATAAAATCTCAATTCTGAACCTGCAGTTAAATCACTGTACACATGTCCATTTTGTTTAGTTACTTTACAGGTGCAAACATTTTTAATCACATAATGTACATGCAGAGAAGGAGCATGACCATACAAGAATGAGAATCAAAAGAATATATACAGAAACAGAAAAAAGATTGCTGACTTCCATAATACTATAATAATATTAACAGTTTAAGGGGTGAAAGCAAAAGAGTTTTAAGTGCTAATGAATCTATAAGCAGATTTAGACCCTTTGGCATTCAGCCTCAATATGGCATATTCATCTCAAGGCAATACTGGGAACTCCTTATAGAGAATTAGTGGTTACCATACAGTTATTATCAAAAGAACCATACCACTATATAAAAGCTAAAATTGATGGGCTGTAGACATAAAGTGCAAAAAGTGAAACAAGGTAAAATATGTCTGCCACAGTGTGTATATTTCAGACAACGGTTTAGAGTGCTGGATATATCAGGATTAAGTGCATTTAAACAACAAAACAAGATAATAAAAGGAAATAGCAAATCATTGAACAAAATGGACAATCTTTTTTTTTCACAATTTTTTTAGCACCACTCATTAGATATTATAATTGTGCTAGTTGTTTAACAGGCTTGCATGATCGTGACTCTTATATTCACATACCCAGCAGAGTTTTAAGATGAGTAACAACTCATGAGGATTTCTAATCTTCATATCAAAAACATCTGATAGGATTTTGATAAAGAGCTGTTCTCAAAAAGTAAAAAGATGAGCATGATTATTAAAAACATTTTACTGATTTACAGACCTTGGTTTGTTTGAAACTTCAAAGAGCAACAGATAAGATTAAATCATTTCTTTTAAGGTTGGCAATTATCCATCGAAGAACAAAATACTGGTGTATTGGCAAACTCTTATTGCTGATAAATTAATTTTGTTTTCAGTAATATTTCGTTTTCTCACATTTGTTTGAGTTTGGTAAATATGAATGTTTTGTTTTCTTCCGCATACATAAATTTGATGAATAAACCAATATATATGCAGCTTATCGGTTGCTCTGGTTAAAAAAGGTCTGTTAACCAAACAATACTGTCTTTCTGTTGCATAGGAGAACTGATTCATAGTATCTGTTTATACTGTACAACAAAAGAATCATTGTTTTTTAACACAATTCATAAATTCAATCAAACCTCATGCAAAAATGCTATCAAATCTAAACTTAGGAAAAGTATCACTGATTACAAATATTGATATATTATTTTGATACCTTTTTGTATGGTCCTTATTACGTCTGCGCTGACGCCAAATCTCATCACAATCTCGTGAAAAATGGCCCTTTTCTCCACACTGGTAACAACGGAGACTTGCATCAAACACACTCCTGCGTCCTCTGCCACCACGGACTCGAGGACGTGCGTACGAACATCTCACCCTTCCCCCTGACAGAACTCTGCAATAAAGTAACATGAAGCATTTCATGATTAATATCTGTTTGTTAGTAAAGCTGCTAGATATAGTGATAACATCAAATTATAAGCTTCATTATTTATCTATTTTAAATATAACACTCAAAAAACATGAAACGGCCAAACAATATACATAATATGAAAGTGAAACTAATCGGCTTTAAAATAGCAATGTTACTAATTTACAACAAACCGATTCATATTCTACTGTTAGTCGTGTAATGATTGCTGCTGCTGGACTGGTCGTGTAAGCGAACGAGAAGAAGAAGATATTCTACTGTCAAGACTATACAATTTCATGTACTCACTGTCCATCCATTTCTTTAATTGCTGTATCAGCATCATCTTTGTACTTATAAACAACAAAGGCAAAACATGGTGGATTTCTGGCAACCCATACTTCTATCAGAGGACCAAACTTTTCAAAGCATTTCTCAATTTCTCTCTTGCTTGGATCTAAGCCTAGATCTGCTACATGAATCCTGTAAGTTTCTGGAGAGTCACTACGACTTCGACTTCTACTGTAGCTACGGCTATATCTCCGGCCACGGCTTCTGGACCTCGACCTCGAACGGCCCATACTGTGTTGTACCTGAAGTGCATTGAAAAATATCTACACAACTGCAATACATGCGACTACTAAGTGATTCCAAGGGGTGCATGAACTATGCAGATCGAAGCACTGATAGGGTGTTGGATCCTACACTTGGCATTTCTTCATTCTTCGATAGTTTAAACCCAATATACTATATCACAGCCATATCTGAGAGACCAGCATTGTGACAAATAAGTCAATGACAAATATCTAAAAAGTAAAACACAATTTCGAATTAAATTTATAAATACACATCATCTGGCAAGAACATATTATGCATATGATATATTTGTTTTCAGATATCTTTGGCTGAAACACTGCTCTTGAAAGTTTCCTGGATTTTACTGAATTTGGCAATGTTTTTAAATATAAATATATCCCGCAGAAGGGTAATTTTGACCTAGCGTAATATCCGACGATATCCGATTGCACTGTTTCCGCTTTTATCACGTGATGTTTTGTTTACAAAGTCATCAATATATCGTCCAGCATGAACTTTTCAAAAATTTAAATGTTGTCATACTTTACCTAAGCCCAAAATGCCTTTTAAATCCCCTTATTTAACACAAAATTATCAATCAAAATATGTTGAAAGATCTTCTGGTAAAACACGCCAGTCAAATCAATGACGTCACTTGATGTTCGTAAAATGAAAGTATACTGCTCGCGAAAAAATAGGTGTCAAAGTCGATTGATTTCTTAAAATTGTCTGGAAGATTTCAAATTTAAATAAATCAAGACGTCTAATTTACAAAATACGAAACTTTCTTACAAGTGGTTTTGAAATATATGCCATATGGGTTGAATGTTTAGTAAACAAGTTGTCACAGATCCCGAATGTGAATAGTGGGTGCATACATCATATTGTAGCCCAAATAAGGTAAGAGAAATGGTGACCCATTTGGGTACGCATTTGTTTAAAAGGATAACTCCAATGTATGCACCATGTTGCTAAAATGTGTTGGAAACCATAACAGACTTTGTTTAAAGTGTTCAATTTGTCACAAATTGACGATAAAACATAAAGACTATCCTATAAACTAACTTAACACATAAATTAAGTTATGCAGTGCAGATTTATAGCTATTGACCTTTGACGGTCGTCAATAGAACACATGACATCGTCAATAGAACATATGACTTCAAGACGCATGCTCAGTACCGAGTAGGTACCAGCCAATTAGCAAATGCAAACGTTAAAGATTGCTTAACAGGTTAAAATTGTCTCGGTATTTTGAAATATAGCTATAGTTTAAATAGGTCAATCATTCGAAAAGATCGTATTCCGTCGAAAACGCACTAGACGGGGATATGAAACAAAGCATGCAGGTCCAGTTTTTTTTAAAAATTCCCTGCCAAAAGAATGCAAGTTTCGGTCAGGTATAATTTCAATCACCAAATCAACGGCATAACAGATATGAAACACGAGTAGTCACATGAATTACAGTGCTGCGAGTGGAGAACTGGTCACAACGCAATATTTAGAATGCGCGATGGCCATGCGCCATTTTGATTGTCGCGAAAATATGTTTTAAACTTTAAACCCGACGATATCAGTTCATTGTTTTAGTAAAGCAATGTGTTTTAACAATTTTAAAATGATATAAACTCATTTTACTTACGCAAAGTGTGATGAAATGGGATAATTTTCGATTTATTTGCAAAGAAGTACGGAAAATCGTCCACGTCCTGGTTCGTGTTTGGCTGAACTTGATCGACTGTTAGTACACAGAACATTGTTCTAATATTGGAATTGGCCATACCATACTTATAATGACATATATTGCGTTTATCAATAGAAGAATATTACTTCAATGTCCTTTATTTATGTTTTCTCTCTCGTGTGTGTTTAACATCGCTGTTTAAAATCATACTTCAAAAATTAATCGATTAACTAGCAATCGCCTTGTTGTACAGTCAACATGAACTCAGTATGTGTATATGACATTAGTGCGTTTAAAACTCTGAAAAGATATCATTTTACGTTCGAAATGAAAGCTATTTTTTCCGCCTCGAATGGGATTGGAGTTTTGAAAAAAAGGACATTTTTACATTTAATCTGTTCAGGCTGGCTTGTGAGATTCAAACCGTCGATCGAGTTATTGAAACATATATTTTATATAATTATTCGGCTGTACATGGTGTTAAGAACCTCTCGAAAAACGCCTTTAGTGTTGTTATGATCGTCCGATATGGATGAAAAAATATGTTCACACTGTCCCGAGGGTGTTGTCAAGTTATATATCACAAACCATTATAGTTAACATATATGATGTCACATATAAATTATAATAATATTCGCTCTGTGCACACAACACTCCCAACTAGAGCTATCATTTATTGTGATTAGTATACCTCCCCTATCACCGCGTTGTCACAATATAACTATGAAACCCTTTGGCCGGGCCTTATTATGAAAATGATGCCATGCATATCTAGATATACACGCCATAGAAATGTTACAAGTTTCATTAAGATAACTTGAAGGTTGTGCCACTGATCTGTTAACTCTCAGTATGTTTCATTAGTTAAGGGTATTATAAAGAATATAGGACTACCGTACGTGCTACATGACTATCTCACGAAGCACAAATGTGCACTAATTATGTTTACAAACATCTTTCAAAAAGCGCAGACGTACCGAACATTAAAGCACCACGTACGATATCCTTCTAATTAAAAGACTCCAATTACAAGCATTGTGTTGTATTGGACTTATACAAAACCGTCCTATAGTAGTTTGAGACCTATGCGCGTATAGGAAGGGCTGCGGTATTTAACGTTTATAATAAAATACCAATATAGGTACCAGGACTAAATACGCTGAAAAATAGTACGTACATATAAATGCGATTGCAGAAGTGTATAAAAATGTGTATTACTCAAAGTAGATAAGAAGCTTGTTTACTGATTGAATGGTTATTACATTTCAAACACGCTTAATTGTCACTCGACGCCAGCGACACACGACAGTATAAGGTAAGTTATGTTAGCATTGTTAGTAAATAAAAGATAGTAAATAAAGATGGGAAAATAAGAGTCCCTTTATTTGAATGAGTTCTCAAGTATAGTACCACACTTTGCATTCTTATTTAAACATCAATAGGAATTTCAACTTCAACACGCCCAGTGGTTTTAAAAAAACTATGTTAGCTGTTCTGTACGTAGTACATTGCTTTAAACATAATGCCGGTGATCAATATGACATTATGCGTGACATCTGTTTGTGGCACCACGTAGCCAAGGTCAACAGCCTCTGTTTCTGCTCTATACATGTTCTCTAGGCCTAGGACATTCATCGTTAGTTCACAGCACGCAATTGGCACTTTCTTGTTCAGTTATAAACAACAGCTTGGGAATGTGTAACTTTCCAGTGATATGTGAATCGTGCAACTTCACTCGAGTTTCGACACCGAGTAACTTAGAGCAATGTATAGTATCGTAGTGTCATCAGTTGAACTATAGATAGTTGTGCCAACCTCAAGGTCTTACATCCAAATGATAAGATTGCCATAATATAAAATCTAAAAATCCTTGTCTACGAAAGTAATGGACGCTCGCTATTTAGTTGTTGCATCGAGTCTGTTTTGATAAGTTCACATGGTTAAATAGTGTTCATGTACAGGTATTTTTTTTAAATAATCTAGAGCTGCACACTACATTTTCCATGTATTAACAATCAGTGCATCATCAACTTAAACTCTTGGTTTGAGGGCGTTAATCGATCTAAAATACCTTTAAGATTTGAATTCCACGGTTCGATATTTAGTTCAGTAATTGACACATTTCTAAAAATAATCGATTAAGTGTCCATGCACTTTTATTTTTATCTTTTAATTACCGCCTTTTTGCAGCGTAAAACCTGATAAAGAGAATTTGAGCATTCTAGATAAACAATGATTAGATACAAGTGTTAAAAATAAAAATAAAGAATAATATTTTCACATGACTTGTTATTGAACGAAAGAGGCCACTGTGACAAAGCGTTACCCGTGTTTTATCGCAGAATAATATATTCGTACTCGTTCGGGTGCTTAAGCGCACTCGTGCTTTAATTCTTACGCACCCGAACTAGTACCTATATTTTATTCTGCGATAAAACACGGGTACCGATGTTATATTTCTTAAATACCAACTGCATGTATTTACACATTATACTACGATTCTATAATATACTAAAGAACAAGCAACACCACCCGGACATCTTTCCCACGTTCATGGAGTGTCCGAGATTGTGAAGAACGTCTTTACGTCTACTCACCATAGTACGTCGAGCTATTATGTTTTAGTTGGTTAAGTTGTACTGTTATTACCTCAAAGTTAAGACCAACCGCATGGAACAGTGGGCTTTCAAGTTTTGACAATGATTTTTGGAGAAGATTATCACTCGGTGCCAACTTTTCTAGATCGTAGTCTTTAGACGATATATGCGATAACACGTTGGAATGCTTGGCTTTGTTAATCGCTTATAGAAAAGATATCGGATAATCTTAGATAATCGGGTATGAACATATCCTAATCTATGGATATTGTTTAAGCGTTACATTATAGTAGGTGTGTAGGTTATTTCTGTTAACGGGAGTACCGTGTCCTTTTGGGTATGAAGTTACCTGCCAAATATAATTCACTAGACTCATTCTTTGTCGACTTACGTGGCGTTTTCTCTGACCTGGTTAGCAAGAGCGGTTGGAATCATGTTCAGAATACTTTTTATCGATTTATATGAATATAGTGTCTTAATCTTTAAGCATCGTCAATAATCCATTAATCCTCATCGTGCATATGTAGATCAAGAAACAAGGTGTATATTTAAGATAATAGCTTCAACAGTATTTTTGAAACAATCTACAATTCATTATCTACAATTAAACTTTAAAGACACCAAGTTCTGTCGCTCGACACTACTTGAACCTGACTCTACGAGCTGGTAATAGTCTTAAATGCAAGTGCCATGCCGGCAGCAGACATGTCATGTCAGATACCCAGCATGAACGAAACTATTTACAACTTTATTGCATAACCCCACATTGTATAATGTATATGTATACGTGGGAGGAATACATGTTTGTCATTTGTCAGTAAAACCACAACTTTAAATAAAGCAAGCGTAGGTATATAATATATACATGATGACGACAAAACAACGAATGTGATAAAAGAAGAAGCTCGAATAGCGTTTCCCAATATACAGCTTAAAATTATGACTTTGCCGTTGTGCCTGGTTTCTGACGCCACGACTTGAAAGACTCAGCCGGTGATACGCTGCCACCACGTTGTTTATGTGTGCCTCATTACGCCTCACTGCAACCGAGTTGAAACAAAATTTCCGTAAAACGCACTGACTGGATGACTAACTATATAATGCAACCCGATTACTAGATTGACTTCCGAGCGAGGTACAGTTCAATTCTTAAAATACAAGGCAAAACAGACTGCCACCAACTAGTCTAGCGGTAGGCAATGGAGGGGATCAACTCTAAGGAAGTTTAATATCGTGACAAAACGTGGCATAACGTGACTCGGGGACTTTTTGTTACAAGTTCTAGGCAATCTTTTTACTTCGTTTAGTAACGCTGAAAAAAATAGTTTGGCCGACGTAGCTGAACATAGCGGCGTGAACGTGACGCCATGACTAGGGCGACTTACATCTTTTATAGATACACCAATATCTACCACTGATGTTATTTAAAAAGAAGAATATAACCTAAACGTAAAACGTCTATTGATACAGTCCGAAAAGCAATTGTTGCTCAATGGAGAACCTGTGAACCGCGAAATAATACATTAATACAAAACCACATTGATGCTATGTACAGTAAGTCGATAGCTGTTCAACTTTGTAACCGGTTTCATTTAGGGGTTAAGTAAATAACGACATTTGTGAAAGTCAAAGAAGCGGAAGGGATCTGAAAACGATCGGATAGTAGTGATACAGGTGTCAGAGGGTATTCGTTGATGCTTTCTGACTGCATAGTGTCCACTACGGAGCAATGGTTTTAGGGTTGCTACTGTTACAGTAAGAACTATATATATTTGTCGTTTTGTTGTACATATACACTTATTGCTTACTATTTGTCTGATGTAATTGTGTAATTATTCTTTCACAAGAAACAAGAAGGTAGATAGATCTAACAGAATGTTGATGGTCACTTACTTAATATATTGTGAATATTGTTGTGTGGTTTTATTGACTTGTCACTGCTTCGTACTTTCCTGTACAAGGTTAAATTCGTA
>ENA-OREC01001464-OREC01001464.1-marine-metagenome-genome-assembly--contig:-NODE-1464-length-12001-cov-15.358856_pt1 | contig 12001 bp, 7 predicted proteins | sample MGYA00248626_ERZ508543 | MGnify/ENA primary metagenome ERZ508543 (study PRJEB26211, sample SAMN05518279) | marine metagenome | isolation source: Puget Sound, Washington, USA | host: Bankia setacea... | reverse complement strand
GACTCTACGTTAAAAAAGGGCAGACAAGTGTTATTATGGACTCTACGTTAAAAAAGGGCAGACAAGTGTTATTATGGACTCTACGTTAAAAAAGGGCAGACAAGTGTTATTATAGACTCTACGTTAAAAAAGGGCAGACAAGTGTTATCATAGACTCTACGTTAAAAAGGGCAGACAAGTGTTATTATGGTATTTTTGTTTTTGTTCTTGAGATATTAATCTGTTAAAGTATGTTTGCAAAATGTTGTCACAATCAGTCAATACAAGATACCTTGGAATATTGACATTGAGTCACTAATCTTGTTCGCCAGTAAGACATATCATCTTCAACTCATTGATCTGTCATCACTGTAGTAGCATCACTGGCAAACCACTGGCTTCATCAAAATGTTTTTTATTGATACTTGGCTGTAAAGATAGAAACGAAGATTTGAACAAATCTTTAGTTACAAAGGGAACACATTGGATACAATCAAATGCCATATCTTTCTTACATCTCTTATTTGAAAAGTGAATCACTATTTCCAAGTTGTACTGTCCAACCGGTGCACACAGTAATACAGTCAAACATTTATATCCACTATCAACACATTTATATCCACTTTCAACACATTTATATCCACTTTCAACACATTTATATCCACTGTCAACACATTTATATTATACCAGTAGTTATTAATATTCAGACGTTATGTGATATGTGTTTCTGTTTTTACTGTGCATCATGTTAAAATCTAAATGAGTTTGGGTTATGCCATGGTTCAGGAATTAGGACTAATTTAGGTAGATCTAACAGACAATTTACACTGTACATGTATTTCTACAGATAAGAACAGTAGCATCAACGATATGTCTAGAACATAATTTATAGAAATCATGCATTCTATTTGTAGTATTGTTGAGTATATTAAAAGTGTTTATTCTATTAACAAGAACTACATACATGTACAGTACAGTGCTTTTCATATCCAAATAGTAGTACATGTCCGAATGCTTAGTACAGTCACACATACTTGTGTATTCACTACCATTCATGTGCTATCATATTTTTTTGAAGATCAAGTTATCGGTTTAAGAAACTATGTTTTCATCTGAGCGTAACACAACATATTCCTTGTATTTTCACTTATATTTCTACCTGCTAATGTTTTCAGAATTCTGATTTTAGAGAAAATGTGTCAACGGTTTTGACTCAAATGTTTGCTGAATTAAGTTGTTTTTAGAAAGAATTGCATGTGTTAATTAACATTTCAGTCAAATATTTATCTTTTCAAACAAACATTACCACCCTTGTCATCTTACTAAAACATATACAGCGTCTGCATTCAACCCCATACCGCCGCTACAACTTCAAGATGGCATCGATTTATTGTTTTTCTCGCTGAGGACCGACCTCCGAAGATTTCTGTACAACCTTCGGTACATTTTACCATATAAGGTATTCGCTCGCTGTAGACCAATAGCCCTCTTGTATAGGAGACAATCATGGGACCGCTTTAGAATGATGTTTAAAACACTGTTTTGTATTTATTAACTTATAAAAGTATTAACTTTATGTTTTTGCATCTTCTGGGCAAACATGACATAACAGTGCAATGTAAAGTAACAACAACTACAATGACTAATCTCCAACGCAGTGATCTCCCCTGACAAGTAGAATAGATTGAGAGAGACTGCATAGAACGACAACTCAACTTTGCATGGGAGATTGAACAATGACTAGCCACATAACAATCTATACATATAGTGTTGTATGATTGTTTGTTCTGTTCTACTATACAGGTAATCAGCTTGATTGGTTTTGTTTGTGTAGCAGCCGGGGATGGATACATAGCAGGGTTTGTGTTCTGGACAACTATATCTGCCTTCATCTCCACCACAATACTCTTCTTTTTGGTGGCATTCAACATCAACACTAGAGTACCAGGGGAGTGGTTAGTCTATGTAAGTAGATATGAGTTTTAATGTGGAGTCATTAATTTTGATAAAGAAAAATAACCACAAACCAATGAGTGTCTAGAAAGTTGCAGAGCTAAAAAGGTGTATACTGTGGGTTCAATTTTTAACAGTTTTAGGTTCCTCCAAAGGATATGTTTTAAGACCGTGTGAATTGGCGGATTCCAAAATTAACAAATTATTAAAATTACATACATGTCTATTACCTGGTTATTTGAAAATCATATATTTGGTAACTTTTCAATTAGCTGCTAAGGCGTTTACGTACTAGAAAAGTACTACATGTATTTTGATTGTCCATCTATTTCACAGGTGCTAGTGTTTGATGCAGTGTACATGTTGGAATATTTCATCTCTACCATTCTTGCCGGAGTAGCTGCAACCAAGTCAGCAAGTAACATGGCTGCTTGTGTAAGTTTTATACCAATACTTAAATGTTTATCTTGTACTTCCTACCCTGTTGCTATATTAATATGTGTAACCACTAAAAACAAGTTTGTCACTGATATAAAAATGCCAATCTCAAATGTGACCAACCCTAGGTGCTTTGTTAAGATTGGATGCCACTGTTATCATACTATTTTTCTTTGACATGAATATTGCATGATACCTGACTCTACTTTTCACTTTTTTGACTTTAAATACTGAACATCAGGTTAATTTTCTTATTTCAGGCGATATGTATAGTTGCCTTTTTCCTATACCTGCTGGACCTGGTGATGGTGTACAGACGTCTTAAGGTAGTGCGTGAAGAGAAGAATCGTAGACGGTTGGCAGGGGAGGGTGGTGCATCCAATAGAAACGACACATTCTGTATCATCTTCTAGTAGTCATGGTAACTGGAGAGTATTCAAGAACAACTACCAAACCAATGAGACAAAGATCAATAATAATTCCTCGATCAGCTAAATATTGAAGCTGAAATACCAAATCAACTCTTCCAAAACAAAGTTGCTTATCACTAACAGAACAACTACAGTTTTTTGAGAAATATTGGCATATGCAATAGTTTATAAGCTGGGCAGTCTGTGTTACTTGATTAGAAATATAAGTCAGCCAGGAAAGGAGCAGCAGCCCAAACCAAACGTCATAGTGAAGTTGATTTTAGCTTTTAGTATAATTAATTTTATTCAGTTCATTGAGGAAGAATAATGAAATAAGCAATCTTACGAGAGAATCATCCACTTCACAGTTCCAAACCAAGGCAGCCAGATATGGAACTAATTGTTATCACTCTGCAACACAGCCTGCAGGAGTTACGAGACTGTAGATAAGTAAGGAACACTCAGTGCAATTTCAACTATAGGATTACCCTTGAGACCGTTTTTACCCTATACATTTTTATCACTTTACTGTTTTTAGATAAGATACCAAGGACAAATACTGTAAATTATGTCCCGAACACTGGGATACACTGCTGTAGTTTCCACCATTTGTACATTAATTGTTGTTGGTAGATGTTTTATTTTGTAAGAAAAAGGTGTATTCTAATAAAATGGAAAATAGAATGGGGAGAGGTTAGATTTACAGAAGCTATGGGTAAATGACAACTGGAGCTACTTAAATCAAAGTTAAGAGGCTCTGTTAAAGGCAATGAGAAATTTGTTGTTAATCACTTGTTAATTGTTGTTTAAAGTTCCCGGTATACTCATTACAGATGAGCTTCTACATTTCCAGTACGAAGAAGAATTTGAAAGTTTTTTGTTTTTTTAAACTATTGTCGCTATTTTAATACATTATTTTGGTACACTCCAACATTCCTTCCTGAGAATTCAAAGCAAGAACTCTTTGATTCGGTATATTATGTAAGATTCTAACTTGAAACTCAATTAACTTTAATGATATTTACATTTGAAAAAGGTTTTTATTAAGTCGAGTAATTTTCTGCTGATATTTCCAAGTTTGTGTTAGGATTTAATTGAACCACAGGCTGCAATCTCTATTTTTATGAGATTGTTAGTGACATGGTTATATATTAATCCACTTAAAATATCACCGTCGATTTCAACTAGAGTTCTGAGGTGAGCATAAGGGGCTATCATGGCACTCTTGTTTACTTTATACGAATCAAGTGTTTCCAACTTTCCAGTAAAGAAAACTTGAATAAACATGTACCAGTATATATATGGAGAGATTGTTGCACTTTAAATGATTAGACATACATTGTAAATTGTAAGTTATAGCACTATATATCCTTATTAGGTTTTTAGGTTGTAATTGTATGTGATTCATATACATGTATCAATGATAGAGAATATAGATAAACTCTTAATGTATCCTTAGTTACGGTAAACTTATAGACATGGAGAGTAAACCAATATTGTACAATGTATACATCACAAAGAGACATACCGCTGTTGTTTAATGTTTATGTATACTCGTTCTAGTACACCATTATTGTTTGGAATCTCTGTGGTATAGATAATGATCAAATATCCAAGTCACAAATTGAACAGATCTAGCAAAACTAAAATTGCCATTTGACTTGAAAAAGTACTTTATATTGCATAATACTAAAGAAGAGAAAAATGCTGAATTAAATCTGTAACCCATAGTCGAAGAGACTTTAACTCTCCAAAAAATGAAAACTAGTATCACTCAGATCAAGTAAAAGATATGGTCATAAAAAACAAAGGTAGACTTAAAAGTGACTCAATGTAGATGTTTTATTTGTAGTCCTATAGCATAGCTTGTATATATAAATGTATGTGTCGTTCCAGAATACTATCAAAGTGTAGTCAACATGAATTAGTAGTTTATGTTAACTATCCAAGTACAATCAAATTACACATAGTAGAATATCAACACAAAGTGTTTTAGTTCAAAATAAACTCACCAATGAGCTGTAATATAGTGGTTTGAGCAATATAGTGTTGTAATGGTAGCATGGACATTGTATACCAGTACTTCAAGCTTCTACTTTTGATATACAGATGACAAAACATTAGTTGACATCAGGCTTCTCAACAATTACATTAATGTTGACTTGTACCAACTGATTCCACACTTAATTCCAGTCGATGTGACTCACTATGTATATGTTGACATTTACCATTTCCACTTTTCTCTCTTCGTTTATATATGGAAATTTATTTGAGATAAATTCGTCAAAAATATTGAATTGTGTAAATACTAATTTTGCTATATAGAATCTTGAGGGGTGAATGAGGAAGGGTCCTTAGCTTCTTTCTGCTCTTTTTGTCAATGGCACTAAGAAACCTTTCACTGACGTTCCAGATCTTGCAACCCCAAAATATATGACAGTAAGGCTCAGATCACTAGATTACATGTCAAATGGTTTGTTGTTCTCTCTGTTTGTTTATATTCGGCACAACTTGCATTTTATAGGGCTGCTGCAGTTTCCGGGTCATGCAAACTTTTATTTTGTGTTTGTGTTGCGTTCATGTTTTATATAGAAAACCTTTTAGATCTGCATATTTTACAAGATCCATACATTTTTACTGACCTTTTAGAGTCCTTACTCGCATAAACTGGTGCATTCATTTTATATCATATGTAAAAGCATGGCTTAAAATCCCCTCATATATATCAAGATTGGTGTGTTTGTATAGCAGATAATCATGTATGTTTGGCATGTTTATACTTGCCTTTATAATGTTTGTTTTATATGAGGTACAAATATACAGTAGCACTTGTATTGTATTTGTTATATAGTCCATTTAATGCCATACTTACACGCCAAAGTTATAGTTTCATGCCTTTTATGATTTTTTTTATTGAAAGCATTATATCTTACGGCAATTGCGCTTTGGTCTCAGTTTAACTTATCCCACAATTCTTACCCAAATGTATGGAGATTTAACTACTTTGTCTTTAATATTGTATATCATGCTACAACAAAAATGGATGAAGCAACAGTTTTTGAAGTGTAATTTCAAGCTTTTCTGTTCTAAACAAAAACCATCTTTAGTTTATACTAATGTATTTCAGTTCAATTGTGAAACAAGCGCTTTTTGCTTACGGTATGTAAATCACGCTCGAATCTGTTTCTGGAACCAACAAGTACTAAGCAATGAGGGTAAAGTTTCTCACGACCGACATCCACCGATCACGAGTCAGATGCGCTACCCACTGCGCCATGCCGCCACTTTTACTGGTCATTTCAAAACTTCAATCCTTCTGCAACATACATGTAACAAAATGTTGTCTGTGCACTTACCTATTATGTGCTATTTTGAAACAACAGCTTAACTGTATTCAAAGGTTATTGTATTTCTGAAAACTGATGTTTTATTTTTATTTACCTGACAACAGCTGATTTTTTCATGTAACTTTGATTTTATCCATTCTGATTTTCTACCTTTTCTTGCCATTTGAAATGAACGCCATCATAATCTTAATAGTACAGTAGTCTTTGAACTAGAAGGTTAAAGTAAGTATCTGCTGTTGTGTATGGAAAAGTAAACTAGTGATTCTACTCAGGCAATGTATTACTTAATGTTCAGACAATTCATTATTCTGATACAGAGATATTGTAATATTGTAAAGGTATGAACTTTTCCAATGAGACTGGATGTATTTCAAGCTGTATGTTTTTATTTATACGCAATAAACTTGTATAGATGTCAATAGCCTTTTTGCTTTTAAATCTTGAGCTTCCAAGTACAGTAATACATTGAACCTCAGGAACACAAACTCCCTTTCAAAACTGACCAGATTTTATATCTCAAACATACTTTAACTTATCTTCAGGAAACAATATCCCCTTTAAATCAAAATAGCCTCTGTAACCCCCCAAAGATGAAATACCTTCCTTTCGTGGTCTGAAAGGGTATTGTCCATGTTACACTGTGTATTTCATCCATAGATCGAGGGACATTTAACCAACTTCCTTAATACATTGTATTTATGAAACCATTACAATACTAGTTATATCAGTCCAAGTATTTTCATCTCCATTCATTATGATAAATTATCCAAATGGTAAAGAAACAGTATTGAAGTTACAGTGTAAAACCTTGACTTTACTTTAAATCCTATCACATGTTAATTATCAATCACTTACGGTATGTTAATGTTGCTGTACTTTTGATTTCTGGTTTCTGGCCAAGTACATGTAGGAACGTTTTGTTTCTTATGTAAATTGTACTTGCTTTTAGTCACTGTGTTTACAAAGTAATTTATTTCACCTTTTGCCTGAAGCTAAATGTAACTTGATGAATAAAAGCAGTACTGAACTATGTCTTCATATAATGAGGTGAATTGTACTTTAATGATATCACACTTTCATTTATGCTCTTTTGTACTGTGTGGTCATTGTTATATGTGTAAATCTTACTTTTGGGGATCATCCAAATTAGGAGTTATTGTCAATGAACTTCAGTTATGTACATGCGCTTATCAAAACTACAGAATTTTAAAACAACGAAAATTGATTGTGTCATGGTACTTTTTAATTAACTATTTAGAAATCGTGGAACTTCTGTGACGTCTCCACCATCATACAATAACAACAACAAAGCAACATATCTACAAGTTTACATATCAACAAGTTTATTTACAATTAAGTATCAACAATTATTAATTCCTGATGATTCATAATACATATATATTTCATTGCATTGACCGGTTTGTAGAAGGCAAGAAAACTATACGTCATGTACCTGTTTATGTACAATATACTTCATTGAACACTCAAACTTGACACTGTGATATCACTTATAACTCATTGGCACCCAATTTAGAAGATCAAAAATATACTAGTAAACTGTAAAGGCACATAATTATCTTCATACCACAAACTAAAGTGCATGTTCATTTAACTAATTATCTATCGTTAAAATATGAAAATTCAAAGTTTCTATAAAAGTGCCCTGGGTTTTATTATTAATGTAACCCGGAACTCGCTTTAAACTGGGATCTTCAAAATAACAACACAGACTGGTGATACATACAATGAATTGAATAAATAGATCATATAGTTTTATATTATAAACATGTGGAAGTGTTGAATGTTTAATAAAGGCTTCTGAAGTTTTTATTATTCTGTGATCTACTTTGGAACAAGTCAAATGATATTTTTAACTCGTAGAAACACTTGTTTACAATGAAATTAATAGTTCAATTTGAATAGATTACAAATTGAAGACATGTGTTTGCACCATACTATTAGTGGGAAAACCCAGCATATTGGGAGTTCTAGAGTAAATCTAGTGTAACAATTATCTCTCCTAATATGTGAATCATGCAAATCCTTTTAATTTTAATTTCTTCCTACACATAAGACAATTTGATTTTACTCATTCAACAATATCACATAGTAATCATATACCTTGAGCTATAACAATCCATGAACACAATATAAGACAGTATCTCGCTAACAACTATCTTCATTGAAACTCAATTTCATCCTGTTAAAAGGTCACTTGAAATAACTTATTCAAAAGGCTGTGATAGATTTCATTTTGGTTAACTTATGGGTGGGTGGGGGGATCATGGTCTGTTAATCTACTGCCTTAGCTACGTATACACTGAATACTTCTGTTGCCATGGTTACACATTGACTAAAGGTTCTGGTTCTGTCAGTACCTCAGATTCGACTCCCTGTACCTCTACAACACTCATGGTTTCTCCAGGCTGGAAATAAAAAAAACAAATATATGATGTTTATTTATTTTCCTCAAACACTTCTTTCATCTGCACGCTACATTTTTGCATGAATTTAACTGCATTTTTTGTTAAGCAAAGCATTTATAGATTATGGTAAAAACATTGCATTTAAGTTAGTACAACCACACAGACCAAGATATAAAAACAAAAACAAAAATTCCACATCAGCATTACAGATTCCAATAAGCAGGCTATTATCTCATTTGTCAAAGGAAGCTTTACCAGTTTTCTTCATAAAGGGGCCACATAGGGATGAGATATACAATTGGTACAAAAAACATAAAATTAACCACAATTTGGTTCATATGTTCTTCTATCCCAGGTCACGAAATGTAAAGACAATTAAACCCGCCATTGTGATTCTAAGAAGTAAGTCCCAGTATAATGAATAAAGTGTCCAATCAAGACACTCTGTTTTAAATATTGTCAACCAATTATTCCTATTACGCTGTGATTTCTATGTTGAAATGTCTACTAAAAATGATTTCTAACATGAAAGATACAATTTATCATGATCAACTTTGTTATACAAGTATAGGGAAGTTGTGCTAATGAGACCCCACTCTGGACTGCAAAAAGTGGTTTCAATATTGAGCAGGTCTTAAAAGCAAGAACCATTTTAATTGATATTAGCTGTTATGGATTTGAAAACATGTGGGTTTAATATCGGACAAGCCTGAATAGCGAGTTGATATATAAAGCAATACCCTACGTGAGTGGTATTAACAGGGGAATTTTATTGTGTATGAAATATGTACAGTGTCCTACCTGCATAACGTCTGACTGTGGAATATACTGTATGATATACTGGTTACCATCTATCTCTGCAGTGGTTGTGGTAGCCTCTCCTGACATGTACATCTCACTGCCAGCCTATGTGAGAGAAACAGAGAGGTCGTAAAAATACATAATGTTCATAAACTCATTGATCTTGCAAGTTAATTATTAGACAAACATTACAACGGCAGTAAAACATTGGAGCAGTCAATGGTGGTACAATGTAACGTATTGAAGGGTAACCAAGGACACCAACACTCTTATTAACACATAATACACATGCACCTGTAACTTAATGGTCTTGTCAAAAAGAACTCACATGATAGTAAGAAACATAGTCTTTAAAGAGATGGCACTAATGCCGCTCCGAATGCCTTGAAAATCACTCCTTTTTATTACACAGTCATTCTGGTTACCTGTTCAACAATGATGGTTTCAGGGTTCACAGTCATCACAGAGGAACCATCCACCACTTCCTGTGTTACTGTTGAATTCTGGGAGAAACCAAATATCTGCTGCAGAATGTTCACCGCTGATGCTGTCTTCTCATCTAAGTTCTCATCTGTCAAATAATAAAAATCTGGTTATAACACTGTAACAATATTTTCAGCAATGAAGTTTTAAGGTAATGCATTAAACACAAAAAACGTCTCATACTGTCAAATGATTATTGTTATAAACTGCATGCATCACCTCAACCTAACAAATCTAATTGCCATTATTGCTTCTATTTTCGTTCAAATACCATTCAGCTGAACTGCTCTATTAATTACATGTAAAGTCGTCCAACCATGCTGACCGTTTACAATCTTATAGCTGCACATTATCCCAATATGGAAAGAGATTTAATATAAGCATATACTGCTTGTTTCTCCATCCAATATATGATGTGTACTAGTGTATATTTGTATTGTTTGATAATGAACTGAACTAACCGGATATTGATAATCAAATACACAAATAATATTTAAGCAATGGATGCTTTTACAAATTCAATGAAAAGGATACAAACTCTTTGGTGCAAGTTTGAAAGAATAATATGTTGTAGAGTGCTTGTTTATATCACCCAATTTTCTAAATCAAACATGTGGCTTGTTATTCCGAGTTATAATCTTGTTCATATAAATCTTTAAAATTTAGTTGAAAAATAGTATATTCAAGTAAACAAGCCGTATTTTAAAGGTAATCCATTGTAATGTCTGAGCACAAGTAACCAGTGAATGCCAAAGAATACAAAAGTTGAAGACAAAATAATAGTTGGGATACAAACAAAGTGATGTGCATAGATCACAGTTTTGGACATTATTCTATTAAAGAAAAGCTCTGATACCTGTTTTATATCTTCATAAATCTGCCATCCTTTGTGAGCAAGAATGTATATCTAAACTTATATGACAGTTAGTAAATATAATGGAGTTCTCTCATTCATCATCTAGTGTGATTTAAAAATCCAAAAACCTAAGAAGCTGGTGACTCAGTTACAAAATACATCACAACTTAGCAAATCAAAACTCTTGGGAAAAAAGCTCCTGATTCCTGAAAATTAAAGATTGTTTATAGTTGTGCCATTTCACAAGCTGTTTTCATTCAGATTTCATTTGTTCATAAATACAGAAAGTTAGGTTTTCAAGGCTCCAGTGAAAGGTTTTGGTTCTGCATGTATACCTGTGACAGTGTCATTGTCTTGTACTATGTCTGTCATCACTTCCATATCAACAGCAGGAGGTTCAATAACATTCTCTGTTGTCTCTTCTAACTGTACAACCTAGAAATCACAAACAAACACCATGTTACTTCCCTAATACATTTTTACTCTGGTAATATGAGCCTCAGTGGTTTCCAGAAAAGGTTGTTCTAATTGTAATGTAGTCCTGGGACAGAGAATGTCACTCACTTTATCACCCTGACAAATGGTTTTAATGCAGAATCAGTGAGATTTAGAATCTTTGAAATATTGCGTGTGTTTTTTACATTTTCATACTACTCTGTTTCACCAGGGAGATCAAATAGTTTGCAATTTTTCATATCAGGTCCTTCTTATTGAGTTACAATTAAGAAGAAAACACCCAAAATGCACGTTAAAATGTATTAAATCAATGAATTTAAGAACCTATTAAGAATTATTTGATTTGATAAAAAAAACATTAAACAAATGCCAATAAATTAAAATGATTTCACGGTACATTAGAGTAGTATAGCGTTTGACCCATAGAGTACCTGAAGCCCTCCCTGTCCGTCCCCAACTTTACTCAGGTCCTTCACATTCACATGATGACGTGTCTTCAAATGTCGCTTCAAGTCTGACATATTACCAAACAGATAGTTGCAGCTGGCACATTTGTACACATTCGTGTTTACATCGGGGTTGAATTGGACGGCGGACATATTCACCAAGGGGAGGTTACTGGTATCAACATCTTTGTGAAACCTGATTAAAACATGGAAAATAAAGCGTTTAAGTATCAAAGAGCATTTATTTTTACTAAGTTAATTACAGTAAAGTTTTACAACTGCAAAAATATAATTATTATTTGGTCTTTAAAGCAAGACAAACTTACTATAAAAATAGCTGTTAGGTACCAAAAATAGCTGTTAGGTACCAAAAATAGCTGTTGGGTACCAAAAATAGATGGTTCCA
>ENA-OREC01001463-OREC01001463.1-marine-metagenome-genome-assembly--contig:-NODE-1463-length-12002-cov-13.352872_pt1 | contig 12002 bp, 9 predicted proteins | sample MGYA00248626_ERZ508543 | MGnify/ENA primary metagenome ERZ508543 (study PRJEB26211, sample SAMN05518279) | marine metagenome | isolation source: Puget Sound, Washington, USA | host: Bankia setacea... | reverse complement strand
GTTTAGCACTCAACATTGAAAAGGGAAATACTGGCTCTTTCTCAAGAAATAAGATAAGAAAATAATGTAATGGATAAAATCTGGTATAGAAATCCTTCGTAGTCAGAGGACATTGGCCGTTGTGGCAGGGATGAAAAAAACGAATGACCACGCAGAACCGACAAAAGTCGAACGCTAAAAAACCCAGCTCCATTAATATTACAACAATTTTTTGAACCAGTAGTTCTGTGTTACAACTGAGATAAGGATTATAGTTTAAAGTTTTGGAGTAACTGTGTTAGCATGGTTCGACTTCTATAATTTCTGTTCAAGGTTAGCACACATATTCATATCAATGGCATATGACAAAAGAAAGAGAGAATATAGAAAACAATCAGAACATCTGTCTATATAACACAGTATTCATACATTCAGATTTACTCTTTAAATCTCTACCAACAATATTGAGTTAAGACTGAACAGGAAATTTAAGCTTGACTCTAATCTATAGTACACACAACTCCAGCATATTCTTTCACTGAAGCAGGGTATTAATCTGTAGCGTTACACATGTATACCATTTGTAAATGCTTCAGGCAACTTATAATTGCTACAAAAACAAAACTGCTTAGTGCTAATTTCAGGACCAATATTGAGAGTGCAAATGAGTCACTTACTGAGCAAAGAAGTTTTATGGGTTTTTTTTGCCTTCAATTTATGTCAGAGAGATGTGTAACAGTGAGTATTGGGTAACTTTTGTTTGTTCATGTGGAAGTATCATTGCTTCCTGTGTCATTAAAGCAAAAAAACCTTTCCCCCTCCTGAATAAACAATAAAAGCTCGACCTAAAGATACTGATAAGGGTTTAAGTTCATTGACAACAATTTAGTAACCAGGGCTTGTTTTCAACCACACCTAACTGTCAAGGCACTAGTGCGTACAAAATTAGTAAAGCCGTTTAATGTTTAACTCTTTTTGCCTGTTATTTTGTAAGTGAAAAACAGTTGATTAAATCTAAACCATTCTTGTTGATAGAAAAATAAATCACCCACAAGTTGTCTAACTCCTACATGAATTTAAACACGTGGGAGTAGGAAGTTATGCTTGAGATGTAATACAGAATTTACAGAACTTAAAGTCTTATAAATATTTATTACATGTACAAGATTACAGATAGTTAAATAAATTTGGTATGGTAAAGTTGCAATAAAATCTTAATAAATATCTGTATCAAGAAAGCAGAAAAAAAATCACCAAAGGTTTAAGTCTAGAATTGCTTAAAACGATTGCACTGGGAAGATGTACTGTGAATTTGAAACATGAAACCATTTTATAAATGTAAAGATAATCATCTGTACTTTTGGCTGAGTCAGCAAAATTACACAAAATGTATCTTGCAAGTATATATGGATTATCATAATTAACCCTAGACAGAAAAAGCTACATCTGAGCGTTAAGTGGCTTGTTAACAGTCTCATATTACTTAACATACAAATATTCATAAATCTCAGCACAAAAAACTAAAGAAGTTGAAGTTAGTGGCAACGCCCACCTAATAATCTCGTCCTCATAAATTCTAGTCTATTAAAGATTTAGGAGTTCACTCTACATTCCATTTAAGTTGGAATGCAATTTTACATCTCACTTTTACAACTAAGTTTACTACTAGAGTTACATGTATACATGGCAGGGCATCTGGTAGTGAAGATTAAAAGACGGCATTATTTCAAACGTTAATTTTAAGTTTGAAAATATAGGAAAAAAAGCATATTCCTCTAATCAAATTGTATTTTTTAGCTAAACTACCGATACTTTAAGTAGATCATAAGGTTTCATTTAGCTCTACATAGATATTAGACCTTTCACAATTAAATTTTCAGGCCCTTGGGACAACTGTCCCCTTTCACAAGTACAGAGCAGGTTTAAACTGGGAAAACTTCAACTATGTCTAAGATAATAGCTGCTAATCATTACAACTAAAGCAAAACTTGCCATACTCAGACTTTACATTCTTACCGGCTATGTTAGGAAGATAAGATTCTCCATCAAGAGTCCACAACATGAAAGTAAGGGTAATATATGTAACCTGTCTGAAAGTAATTTTACCTGTACTACATGTGTATGCTTTTAAGATTTTTGATAGGATTGTCCACTAAAAAAAATACACTTTGTCTTCAAGAAATCATGAAAAGAAAAGTCAAGTATGAAATCAGGCTGACCCTTCAACATTTCAAGTGTACTTTTACTGAGTAAATTGTGTTATCATAATAAGCCCACAAAAACTGCTTAATAAGTGTAATCCTTCAAACACAAGCTGGCGTGGTGACATTTGAAAGTCTTAAATGATTAGATATGGGAAGCGTTGTGTTATCAGGCATTTCTTTCATGTTACCACTAATCCCTGACATACCATCACAAGGTCACTTGAAAAGCTAGTTTAAGCCAAAGTTATAGCCTAATGTCATACGTTACTGTGACTTGCTATACAGGTCATCCACAGACAAAATAATGGAGTTTAATCATGTTTTTAAAAAAAGAAGAGTTATTTATTGTTGAATTGAACCATCCTCTCTTAGGCTTTTTTGTAGGAAGCAGTGAAATTTGGTTTCAGTTTCTAAGATCAAATTCTATAAATGAGAGTGTCTAAGAGATGTGTGTTTTGTGAGTTCTCAGCCATTATAACAAGCCTCGGTTACGGTAACAATATCGTTTAAGTACCAATTAGCCATATTAGCTTAAACTCAAATATTCTCGCATCCACTACAAACAAATGCTCTCCAAGTTTTAGGGACAGTTTTGTTGACATTATCTCCTCTCCTAGAACTCATTTTATGTTATCACCTGTCAAAGGCTTGGAACTTAATTTTCCAATACTATTGCCATGTGAGTTCCATTCTCTATGAGTCATAGCTATAGTAGTTTCCATAGAAAGAGAACAGGGAGATGATAGACAAGATTCACCGGTCGGGGTCAATTCAGGTAGTTTATATAGAAAGAAACACTGGTGAAAGGAGATGTATGTTAACAACAGCTGATAACATAATTGAAGTTCTGGCCTTGCCCTTGTGAACCATAGCCACATGGCTTATCAGTATCCATCCAAGTAACTTGTCCATTTAACATTTACCATTTACTTTTATCCTGGTAGAGAACATGTTCTAGCTATTTCATACATAGAGAAAACATCGACTGTGATGTAAGATACTTGACTCAGATTAAAGTAAACATTCTATAAGTGCATGGACAGACCATTTCTTTATCATAACAACATATTCACACAAAACAGAAAAATGTACAAGGATTATTTAAAAGTAAATCTGCGCATACATTAAGTCTGTGCAAGCTCAAACTTGAGAAGTGTCTATGGTACATGTATTAATGTCACTAACTAACAAAAACAGAAGTCACATTTTAGGATTTTTTTCAGGAGAATAGACAACCTGATCATTGTGAAATACCCAATTACCTGTTCATGGACTTGTGTTTGGAAGGCGAGTTCTTCCTTCAAAGTCTGGATACGGTTTTCTAGGTCTACACGCAGCAATGTCTCCTCCTCGAGCTGCTTCTTCTGTGCAGCCAGCTGTCTCTCAAGAGTGGCCACCTCACCTCTCAATCTCTGAAAAAGACACAGCAACATTTCACATATGGACATAAAAGTACTGTTAATATTCAATAGAACAATAACCCCAATGTCGTCTTATTAAATCATCATGTTATACATTTGTAACAGATCTCAGTATAACAAGGGACCTGGCCGGATGTAGTTAAAACTACTGTAACAAAGTGACTAAATTCCATCAATGTTTTAGTTTGAAATATTTGTCCCAACTGATTGTTTAAGAGTCAAAAGTCGTAAGATGAAAATTATTGACATCTTTTTATTGATGTCACTTTTTAACAATAGTGATAAATTTATAGCTGCTATATAATACCAGCCAAGAGATACATAATTCCAGGATAATCAAACCAGTGCTCAGCCATTCTTTGCATGTAAATTTTGCCAAAAGACAATAATTACTAAGAAGGTTTTCACCTTACGGTTTGAACGTAGAATACCCTGAGCCAAAGATTGCAAACTTTTTATGGTCCTAATTAACGTTTGGTTCTTTTATTGACTTCTGTGAACTTTCTTTTTTACTAGTTAACTCAATTTTAACCAGTCATGGCTTTAGCATAGACTTTAATTGCTGCTCTCTTTTATCAATCTATTCAGATGACTTATGAATGGTACTATACAAATTAATGATAAAAGGGTCATTCTTAACAATCAAAAGTTTAGTTGAAAATCACTGAAAGTGTGTGTAGAAAAAACATGTACCTAAAAACCATAGGCAGCGATGTTTATGTTTACTTTTATTTATCAGTTGTATACAATTATACCGTGTCATAAAGTATAATGTGGCTTTTTTACTACTGTGTATTTCTGTTCCCTTTACACATCTAGAAGTTATTTTTTTGCTATATAAAAACATATCAGTCACCTCCAAAAAATATACAAGAGAGTATTCCAGACTCCAAGACATAATTATATTTACAATTCTTTCTCTACTCTTATTATCTCTCTACAAAAATTCTGGTTCTGTGTTGATTTACATTTTTTGTATCAGTATAAAATGTAATTGTGTAGTTATTTCAAGCATGTGCTTTCTCATCCCATGTTACTTGTATACATGATATTATTTCCTCATTCCTCTACTTGAAACTAATATCTGCTTAGTTTCATTGAAGATATGTGACACAATGGTACATGTACATGACTAAACTGAGAAAATTCATGTACACACATTTCTGAAATTGTAACTTTACCCAAAGCAGATTTGTGCTAATTATTTGAATAATGATTTGAAAACTGACATTCATACTCTTCATCCAAAACAATTATTAATTATTAATAACATCAAAATTAAGTTTAAACAAAGTGAATTTCAAGCCAACTAGTTTTGTTATTAACTAAACATGAACATAAATTTTAAAAACCATAAACATAACTCAATGGTCTCTTGAGCGATCTTACGTTATAAGGGTTTCATTAAAAACTGCTTGTAACATTGTAAATCTGAATATGACATAATTAACAAGACTGGAAAAACATGAACATTTACAATACAAAAGCACTTACGGATGCATCGGTCTCTGCACGTTTCTTAGCATTTTCAGCATCCCTGAGTCTATTTTTTAAATCTCCGTTCTCTGCGTCTAGTTCCAAATTTTTCTTCTCCGCAGTTTTAGCATCTCGGTCTCTCCTGTGATATCTGAAAGTAACAATAATCACAAATAAGAGAGTTACCAGTATTCCTTCATTCTAATAAACAACTAGCACCAAATACCACTTTTATAGTCGTAGTCATGTTATCTTCCACAATGATGTTGATAAATGAATGTGAGTATAATGGCTGTTCAGGTGCAACAAATGCAGGTAAAGTTTTTCGGGTTGTTTTTAACTGTCTTTAGGATCATTGGATGGAGAGGAGTAGCCAAGCTATACAAGTTATAAGAACAGATCTATGCAAGAGCACAGTTTAGTTGATCAAGGTTTCCACTCTCGAGTTTAATTGAAAATGATGAGATCTTGCTGGTTAATATGAGATCTCGCTGGGTATATATCAGTATCAAAATTAACAACCAAATCACAACTTCATATATGTACAGTTTTTCAACGATTAGTTGGTATACTATACTATACTGATTATACAGGGAAGACAGCAAAACGGCCATTGGAATACATCCTTTAAAGCCAGTGGGAGTAAAAGAGTAGCCATAAAATAATACAAGTTGTTTTCACACACCTTAATTTTGATAAAGCATGTACCAATTTTCCGGCGCTTCACAGTATACTGGACAGATTACACCTACCAAACCCATTAAGCCTATGTCATAACAACTAGTTACTTCAACCATTTGTCAAGCCCACAGTATATAACACTGATAATTACCGGCCTACAGGTCGACCGTCAATGATCAATTGTTGTTTACAGCCTCTGGCAAAAGGTAAAGCTGACCTGTATACTGTCCACTGCATGATTTATTTAAGTTTTGTCAAGCAAGAGGGACAGTCACACTATGTTGGACCAAATAATAAAACCCAGATGCATGATCATACCAGCATGCATTCTTTACAAACCAGAAATCTACATTTTCATTAAAATATCAACATATCGTTTAGCCAATGGCTGCTCTTCACAAGCAAATCAGATGAAAAACGTGCTATTTCTTATGAAAGAATGGGTGTAGATAAGACTGTTTTACATCCAGTCTTCTATTCATGGTTGACTTCTCCTGATTCAACTATATCACACAATGGAGAGCTTTATGTGAGCACTTGAGTCAGGTATGAAACGCATGGTCATTTCTATCATTGTAATTGTAATGGCACTTTTAAGTTGTTTCTACACTGGATCTGTTTAAGTTAAAAAGAACACAACATAATCTAGCCATACCAAGGTCATTTGACAGCAAGCCATTGATAAAAAACAGCATAACTTAAACAACTGACTAAAATCACCTTTAGAAAGAAGAGCAATCAAGCATAAATAAGTACCTATTACATTCACACACTGACCCTTTTGAATAACAAGTTCTTTAAAGGCACCAGACCGTATAAATAGTCCCTGGAGTCAGCATTAAAATAAGAGCAAACAGGCTAGCACTTGAATCTGTTTATTGATTTTAAAAGTCTGCTTTATCAGCAATAATCCTGGTATAAAAGTACAGGTACGCTAAATACCCTCTCACGGACTGACCATAAAACATTATTACCAGTAATAATAATCAGTTAACTGTACTAACGCAGTCTTAAAACAAAGTAATTACACTCAATAAGGTATGCCTCTATCTTACAACAATCAAATTATTAACAAGATGATGTTTTGTTTCTCTTGAAAAGTTTACTAACACAAAAATTCTATTCAAATCAAATTGACAATTCTCCTAAACTGAACTCCTCTACCAATAATAACTAACTATTTCCATATAACACATTCTGAATTTTAAACTGGGGTAAAGATTTATCACTTGAAATCCAATATTCTACCTGACATTGGTTATGATATGGTCCTACCTGGAACCAATAAAACATGGGCCTTTGTTTCCTCCTACTCACACTCCACAGTTGATCAATTAAGGTATAGGGGCTGCTTAACAGCAAAACATCTGCCAGCAGAAACATTAACTCTAGTCTTAACATTGGTGCACTCTGCCATGGCACACCTAGTAAAGGATGAGTCACAGAGTAAATTGAATGTGAACATGCTTGTTTAGGCTGGTAGCATGCATAGAAAAAATAACACTGCATTCTTGTGGCACTCCTAATTTCACTTATTAAACCTGGTTCGATTAATGTTTCCAATAAAAACAAATCTTTTCCTGTTTTCAACATTGATACAACTTTGATTTCATTTCAGTTGTAGTTTACCTGGGTTCTTAAAGGCCTTCATTTTATCTAACATTATAAGTCTTTCCTAGATTATAAATGCTATAGATAAAAAAACTCCATTACCAAAAAATACCACAGCCTTAATCTAGAAGAAAAAAATACCAATCAGTAGTATCGAAGGACTTCTAGTGTTATGTGCATTTAAACTATCAATGGTCTGGGGAAAGAATGCAACTTACACCAAGGTGACATCACAATCTCTAGAAGGATCTGACTTTATCAACAGCAATCAGTGCCAAGGTAATTACAAAACAAAATAACTTCATTCAGATAGGCTGGTGTAGTCAACATTTAGGGTCAATAAAGCCAGGTATTGGATACTTGACCCCTAAACCCTTAGGGTCAATACGTCCATACACATGAAATCATTAAACAAATACATTTACTTCTAAGCTCTTGTTGACTTTATTGATGTGCTGTTGTGAACCATACAGGTAATTTATTTATAGACCCTTTTATGATGGTCTTAATCATTTCTTTTGAGCTGAAGTAGAAGTTAGTAGAGATGAGATCATTGTTTATCAGTTGTGTAAACAGTTGAGGGTACTCCCACAAATACTCTTAACAAATACTCTTCAGAGAAATATAGTGCTGTGTCAGCATTTCTTTTATATTTGCATGTACTGTCTTGTTGTTGTTATTTTTTAAGAAAAGAAAGTATGAGACATATATAAATAATATCATTGATAGTAACTAAATTACTAGGCTAAACTTCAAGTCTTGAATTCAATCAGTTTATATGTATGACATATTTAAAATAATAGATAGCTAAATACTAGATGTTTTGAAACATGTGTTTATCAACATTGATTTAAACAGATACATCATTCATTTAAAGGTACTTACACAGTTCTCTCCCTCAGAAACAAAATTATCACTACTTACTATTGGTGAAAACTGGCCCACCATGTCATATTTATAAACCACAGTATTCCCGCCAGAAGGTTTACATACCAAGCTCTTACATGCTTCAATAACTTTTATATATCTTTCATCTCCCCTGATACTGTTATTAGATTTATAATACCATATTTGGGTTAAGTTGTGTGTATTTTTGTTACTTAGTAGTAGTACTTGAAGAAGAAGTACTAGAGGCTGTTAATTCGAAAGGTTATTGACTTATTCACAGATGAAAATGAAAGTAGAGCTCATTAAAGGTAACACTATTACATTTGACAGTTACAAGGTTTAAACAAACAATTGGTGTGTACCTTTAAACAACCCTTCATTCTCCTCTGCATCACTGATTATAATATGATTTTGCAATGATAAAGAACTCTATAAAACTACACTCTTTTTGAGAAGAGCAGTGACAGATGGAGTTGATCTGAAAAAACATGTATACATGCAGGTCCCCAAATGCTTAACCTATTTCCCTTCAGCAGTGTGTAAATGTTGTGCACTATCTAATAACGATGACAAAATAAAAATTGCTGTTTCTTATGTTCATTGAGCTTATTAATAGGGGTTTTCATGATGTATTTGAGCAGTACTCACATTAAAGCAGACAAAATTTATCCTGCTATTCTTAATGCCTGCTTTAAAAATGTCTACTCAAAACAAGACAACATTGTCAACCGACTGGATGAATGTGTATCAGGATAGCCCAAATCAGTGATGGTCCAGTTTCAGGTTAACAATATTTAGAACAATGTTTGAATACAAGGTGTCAGTACTTTCCTTACAAATAACACAATTGTTTTAATTTTTAATACAAATTACACATGTACTTTAATCAATGTAAAAAAGCACGGATAAAAAGAATTTGTGTGACAAATAAACATGTAAATAGAGTATCACAACGAATAGAGCAATAGAAATACGCACTGTATTACAAATAAAAAGGAGGCCGTCCTGGTGTAAAACAACAGAACCGCCCTGACCAAACACCAACAAGCACCTGGTAGAGATTGTGTCAACTTTCATTCCATTATTGAATGATTTTTGTGTCAGTAATTTAGTAATACTTACTTTGTTTGCCAGTCATCAGCTTCTGTTTTGTACTTGTCTGCATCTATCTGCAATTTCGCCTTTTCTTTGGCTAGTTCCCCTAATAGCTTCCTTGCCTCAGCTAATTCAGATTCATATAACGATTTAATGCTCGTCACTTCACGGGTGACGGTCTCTTCTGTAGATCTAACCTGAACTGAGAGTCTACTATTCTCGGCTTCTAAAAATCTAACTCTATCAATGTAAGCTGCTAAACGATCGTTGAGTCCCTGAAGCTGCTCCTTCTCTTGCATGCGAGTCAAGCGCGCCGGTGATGGAGATCGCCCCCGGCGTCCGGGTGATGTTCCCGAAGTTGTAGGGGTATCTGCACTTGTAGACTGTGTAACCGACGTCGTCGTGACCGATTTACGGCTTTGTCGTGTCGCCATGATTAAATCCTATCCAAATTACCAGCCAAAATAATTTATCTCCACCGAATCACAAAAGTAAACACACCAACGCTCCTGTTCCGCTACCGGTAAATATGGCTGACAAAACGCGGGTTGATCACGTGACTAAACACGCTAGACTCTAACCAGATCTATTGACAAGAGTCTATGCGTAGAAAATCGCAGTGATCTCCCGTGACAATATGAAAAGTAGTGTAAGGTAACTCTGCATGGAACTTGCGAATTCGTTTAAGTAAATCAAAATTTAATAGTAAAAACAATTAACATTGTTAACTTAACTTAAGAAAAACATGATGATGACTCCCCTTAATAATTACAGTCCGGCGTTTTGAAACAGCACAAGAATTTATTGATTATTTTAAAAATCATTCAGTTTTATCCGAAAATGTCATTAACAGTCGCCGAATGTTTATAGTATAATGTATAAACAAACTCGGAAAGATGTCGTCACCAGTTTCTTCTTGTTGTTCAGATTTCGATGCTGCAGAGACGTTTGCAGCTTCCCTCATGAGCCAAATCGACAATGAGTCAGTTGGAAATATGGTGGCTGTGCAACGAGATATGTAAGATATACCAACATTACATTCTAGTATTCGTTTACGCCTAGTTTGGCAGTTCGACACTAAGACAAGTCAACCCAATAACACTCGGCCCCTTGACAGTTCAACCCCACATAATGATTTCCTTTTTTGCGATAATTAACGAGGGCGCTAATTCCACATTTAAGTCATGCGGCCCAAGGCGGCCTATCAATGACGATACAGTGTATATTCTTAATAGATATCTGGAATATTCTTTCCCTGGATTATTGACGTTTTCGACATTACGGTAGCGTTATCTCTATCTAAATAGGTCAGGGGGTGCCGTGCACGCTTAGCGTATAGTATATTAACAGTTGTGAGATAGAAGAAAGCAAACCGATTTTCTGGGTTTCGTTTATCATACCCTAAAAGATAAAGTTTGCGAAACATTAGATCAATCATTAGTGAGTTAAATGTCTAGTTAGTTTGTACATGTTATTTGATTGTCTTTGTCAGAAACACACGATTTGTTCAATCATTGTCACGAAAGTGGAACGCGCGAGCTGTAAGGATTTACGAATTTCTATTTTCCGTTATTTCTATGTTAACATAGAGATTAGGAACACATATAAATAACATGTCCACATTATGAAACAAATCCCTTGATTGTATTGTAAGATTCCATCATTATCACAATCTTTACTGTTTAAAAATACCAAAAAACAACCACTTGTTTAGTCAGTCGAACAGCTAACTCAGAATATATGTATTGCGTGTACAGTGTTTTATAAATTCTGGATAAGTAAATCAGATTGATCAAGTTTGCAGTTGTCAGCTGTGACAGTGTTAGTATTTGTTAAACCCATATACAAATGATGACCATTCACATGTAATATGTATTGTTTTCATTTGATTGCGATTTACCTCAGACCTTTCGTTTACTGCCACAGCGGACCAACACATAAATCAACACTAAAAAATGGTTGCGTCAATTTAATCTTGCAATGTTAAGTTAATTGAAAACAATGTGTAATAAATATATATATTGTCATTTTGTGTTAGCTCTGTACTTCAGAGTAGTTCATACGTGCGTTAAAACTGTTTCCATACACATTAACTTAGGTGACTTTCTTCAAGATTTAAGGATACAAATTAAACTGTTAATTCGTCGTATTACCCTCTCAATGTGCACTATAACCCCCTGAAGTCTTAGTTTCACGTAATTTAAAATCCTTTTTCTTGCAAACTGTTTATTTGAACACTAAAACTAAGCAAAATCACATCAAGCCAACTGTAAATAATCAGTACATAATCCACTACAGATGACATACATCATATCCATATAAAAGTCACAATTTGACAAATATACTTGTTTGACATAAAACTAATTTCGACTACTAATTATAATTTCTCATTAATTCAAAGATTTCTTAAGGATCCCAGCTGCATGTGATTTAAGAAAAAAAGGTGCACTATCAGTTCTAATCAGACACCAGATGCCCTGGAGCCATAAACTACCATACAGGGTCACACCAGGAGGTATCTTTCGTTAGCTTTATTGGTATACTGATACCATTATACTTGCCCCAGTTGGTATGGAGACATGTTATACTTATAGACTTAAGTAAAATACATGTAGAATTATACACTGTTATATCTTTGAGTTTGACA
>ENA-OREC01001462-OREC01001462.1-marine-metagenome-genome-assembly--contig:-NODE-1462-length-12004-cov-11.413012_pt1 | contig 12004 bp, 6 predicted proteins | sample MGYA00248626_ERZ508543 | MGnify/ENA primary metagenome ERZ508543 (study PRJEB26211, sample SAMN05518279) | marine metagenome | isolation source: Puget Sound, Washington, USA | host: Bankia setacea... | reverse complement strand
AAACTAGGAAGAATGTTAAGGTACAAGCAATATAAAAATAGATCATATAACAGAACATGGACACATTTTTGAGATGGTTATACAGTTGTCTAAAAGAAAACGAGGAGACTATTTCAGTTGAACGCCAAACAGATTCGTTCTGCCTTATTATAGCTATTAGAACCCTATCGCTCTCGCCTAACGTTTTGGAACATGCAACAAGTAAATCGTCTTCTAAGGTGTGTCCTTTAAATGTAACGAACGAATGTAACCATCGACATATATATCTTGCTGGATTCCCACTCTGACAGGCGTACATTTACATGCTTTCACGTAACTAAACTTTACAAGGTAATTGGTATGCTCGCTTATCTTGCATGTTTGATATCTTCGATGTGTGATAGATATACTTAGTGCGTGTTGATGTGTAGAGGTTTGTGTGATCTCTGGCTGTTAGCTCAGTCTTGTTTCTAGTAAATGATCGTTTAGTTTAGCCCATTAAACAAAGGGATGTGCATAAGTCTTATACTGTACTCTTGTCACCTAGACGTGGATACATATGTTAAACGATTGAAAAGGACTAATTCAGGGCTGATATTGGTGACATAGCTTTGATAGCACAGGTTATATGCAACGGTTTAGTTAATTCTTCCCAGCTAGGTTGTTGTAAAGTTGTCGAAGTTTGAAATTAAACCATTACTTCTAGTAGTAGGACATTATATAATCTTATATCGTTTTTCACCGACATTTTGTTCGCAATTAGAGTTTTTATCACGGGCACCTTGATCTCCTGTCACGCATGCCATTACCAAACCGCTCACACCGTTACCATAGCAACAAAGTGTTAACATTGTCACTTCTATTAGTTTTACATACATCTTTGTAAAAAAGTAATTTAACAAGTCGTTGAAAGTTAAAAAGTTGATTTAGATTCCGACTTTTGACACTCAACTCTGTGTTGTACGGTTTTAAAGTCATTTAATTCAGTTGAGGAAAATCGAGACTCTCATTTAGGAGTGTATTGAGTTTGATAGTAGATAGTCGAGAATGAATAGAAGTTATATGTAATAAAATGTGATTTACGAAAGATGATGTTTGTCTCACCTTGATCTGAACAAGATTATTGCGAATACAAATGTAAATGTAAATTTAATATCTATATTAAAATGGATGAGAAATTGTGTTTTTCCCAAACCGGTTCTAAATAAATGTGCGAGAGTATTTGTAACTTAACAGCCAAATGTAACTGATCTATACAACGAGGGAACTATACACGTTATGTTTACAGTTACATACATATTGCAAAATTGGAGTCAGTATTTTCTCAAATTACGGTTGAACAGCATGGCTTATAGTTTACTAGGTAACTCAATCTTACTTCCCACAATACAACTTTTAGCCAATATTTATTCCTTGAATTCATATTTACTATATGGTGGATTTGTGTTTTATGGGAATAAGTGTTTTTATTCAGGTCTCCCCATCATTTCACACTGGCCAGATCTCAGTACGTTTCTTGATCTACTTTCTACTATAAGTTTTCAGTCATATATCTACGTTCAGTGTATACAATTACTGTGTAGATTTAAAATTCAAATTTGTCAAGTATGCCATAAAACACATATAAACTGTTTGCTGAGCCATTAACTCCCATGTTTAGTAAGTTTACACTTCATATAATGTGAGCGACCATAACTAACCCCTGCTCTCAGTATACAAATCAACTATCATTCCTGTGTTTATAAACTCAATTTACGTTATTACTTTACTTGGTTAATTATTGCTCACCAGATTTATAATTTGTTGATACACTACCAGTGATATAGTGAATGCTAAATCAATTTTCTCCAAGATCCTTGCAACGGTCAATGCCAACTAATTTACAGTAGCTTCTCGTTAACATTAAGACAATGCGTTCGTTACACGTTGACGTATTAATGCAATACTGTTTTTGCCGGTTAATGAGTTTTTCATGGAGTGTTTGGGTCCTCTTAAACACCTTTACGGATTTATTTGTACATGTGCATCTTAACGTTTGTTTGATATTGTAACGCTTAGGGATCTAAATAAGATATACATGATCGTGCATTATGCGAACTGTACGCTGATTGGCATGGTGCATTTATGTGCATGTGTCTGTTTTTATTTTATACGTTTCACACTAAGCAGGTTCCGCAGGCAACACATGTTGTTTTATACTTCATTTTATGCATATTAATTCGGCGTTATGCTGTCGCTGATGTAAGAAAAGTGATTTCAACACGAGATATGCAAATGTGGCCATGTTTAGCTTTGCCAGTTACCGGTTTTCAATGTTGTATACGTATATATCGACCACAATATATGTGTAAAGGGTTTAATACGTTCATTTACCACACACCTATCATATACAGTGTACAAACTTTAAAATTAAGCAGTAATACTATGTTTTATAAGCAGATTAGTTGTATTATAGATCTAAACAGAAAGTATTCAACCACTGTGGTCAAATATGACAACAATGTCACAGTAGGTAATTGGAGATTTACACGTAGGATTCTGTATTATATCAAGCATCCCAAACCACTTCACCTGGGGCCAGTTATACAAACAAACTTTTAATGTTACGGGCTGGGAATATTTTTCAACAAAGGGAATAAAAGAAGATTTACGTTTGTGTGAACGTTTGAAGGGTTGAGCATGGTCAAGTGGCTTAAGTACGGTTTAGATGGGACAGGTCAGTAAACTAATCCTGTCTTGCTCATATAGGTATCTTCAAACAGGACTATTATTTATACGCGTTGAATACATGTTTGATTTATTAAACACTTAACGAGACTGATGTATCTGTATGTGCTGGTATTGTCAATTACAACAGTTTAAGAACTTTGCCTAGATTTTAGCGTTTCTCATATATATTTCAAAGAAGCCTGAGTCAGTTTAATGATGTACGTCCATTTTAATAAACATAAAGGTGGTAGTGCCGCTGTATGTTTGCACATTTTTGCATGAAACGCTTTGACCCTGACCCTTGACCGTCCACTCGATAAGGGTGCTAGGGGCGGGGGCAAATTGATGTATGTTTGAATATAATCAGGATAAACCTATTTTGACAGGTTTTTATCTGATGTGCCTTTTCACAGAGCCGTTCGAATTTTGGACTAAATTTTGGCTTTGTTGGACCTTTTAGTGTGACTTTTCTATTTCACAAGGGTAGGAACCCGGACTGGTTCTACCAGCTCATGACATTACGGACACGTGGTACAGTTTGACGTTGTTGTTTATTTTCGCAATGCAAACTATGGTATAGCCATAGAGTATAAAGGACACAGGACTTATAAATGTTTCATTTTTCAAAACATCATCTGCTGGTTGATATGAAGCATGCATGAGAAATGTGTTTCAGTTACACACACACTGACCACCAATTATCCCCTCATGTTTACAGCGTTATCTGATGTAAGTGTTCGGTTGTAACCAGTTTCACTGTATACTGCTCAGAGTGTGTGTATGTGTGCTAGGTTTTAACTAGGTTTCACTGTATACTACTCACACCTAAAACTACCTGACTCATGCTCTAAATTAAAAAAAGAGCAAGAACAGTTAAATGGTTGTAACGCATCGATCTACCTCGTTCCAATCTACTGGCTTAGAAAATGCATTAGTCCTAATTGTGTACGCGCGAATGGCCACTTCATGATGGAGCTGTTTTTAAGTTCAGTTTTTATGATTTAAGTTTTGCTAAACCAAATATGTAATGATAACTACTTACCTCGATTCATAAAATTATTAAGGTAGTTCATTCATAAATTGTTAGATAACCTGCGTGTTTACGACTTTGGTTTTATATGGAAAACACAATCATGATAATTATGCTGAATCAGTATCGTGAGTAAGCGACAAAAACGGACATTCCCATTAAGTTTCCGAGAAATCACGAACATTGCCGAAGTGACACGAACATTCGAGCACACTTCCGAGAATAACACCTTAAACCCCATGCTCAACGTAAAGGCACATACACTATAATCTAATGAAAACACAACCTGATTCATCAACTACATTCAGCCTCCAGAACCTCGTATGTACTTACATTGAGACGATCATATTTTGTTTAAGTAAATGGTATTAGCAGAAATATTTCATCCATAACAATTGTCTTTGGTTCATTGCAAGACACCACCTTGGACTTCCACTTCAGATGTACCGTCCAAAATTACAGTTCATACATTCAACAAAGTTCGTAAACAAAACCGCAATGCTTGTTATTTGTAAACGTTTTTCCTTGTCATACACTGATATGATTGGCTAACGTATTCCAACAGTTCAACAGTTTAACAGAGAACTATTGTGTTGTTTAAGAACGGAATACGGTAAATTTACTCGTACACGATTTTTATTTAGTCACTCATTAATTAAGGTGGAACAACACAGCTTCTCCACTCGAAAAGTATGGAATATTCATATCAACATTATATAAACACCTACTTGATTGCGTGCTTGTTCAACCAAAACCACCACAACAACAACAACAACAACAACAACAACAACAACAGCAGCAGCAGCAGCAACAACATCAGCAGCAGCAGCAACAACATCAACAACAACAACACCAATAACAACAACAACAACAACAGCAGCAGCAGCAACAACAATAACAACAACAACAGTAACTTTAACATCAACAACAACAACAACAGCAGCAGCAACAATAGCAACAACAACAGTAACATCAACAACATCAACAACAACCGAAACAATAATGACGACGACGATGATGATGACAGCAACGACAAGGACAACAACGACATCTATTTTCGACGCCTCTTTTACGTTCTATTATACACAACACATAAACGTTTTACACTTAATACCATGAATGTACATACAGAATGGACATCACCAGTGGCAGACTTGATTGTCGACGTTTTTTTTTGTTCACGGTAGATTGTATTTTAATATCGAAAGTAACTCAGGATTAAGTGGCGACTACTTAAAGAAGTTCATAAGTAGTGTCAAATGAAGCAGACGATAGCCACTTCTCGTGTTCATCGTGCGGGTATATATACAGCTTGTTACCCAGGGTGGTTGTGTAATTTAACATTGTAAGATAACAGGTTCAAATGCATGACTGCTATACAAAGAATATGTACATTTAAGTGTGTTTAGGTTTTAAGAGTATGCTTGCTTGTGTAATGTGTGCTTATAGAAAGCCTTTTAGTATCCTGTCATTTAGGGGAGAGGGAAATGCGTGTAAAAGTCAGTAAACAAATAAGTAGATAGCTCAGTTTTGTTGTTAACAGCTCGTTGTATAGCCGTGGAGATGGGTGTGATTTGAATATTATGATTCATAACTGTATATCTGTAAAGCCACTTTGGGTAACACTGTTTCGTGTTGACGTTGTCAAAAACACTTCCTTTTATAAATGTATCCGTGTATGTTATCTAATACTTGTATCTAAAGGAGAAACCCAAAATAGGACGTTCGTATGTGTTTAAGAAGCTTAAATGTGTGAGTAGGTGTTTTTTTTAGTTTAACTAGGTTTTTACTTTTTATTTATTTTTGAACATCTGGATCGTAACATTCTTTTAAATAACTAGCATGGTTAAAGAATCTTTTTTATTCATTCATTTTTGACTTCATGGTATACATTTTAAAAGTTGTTATACCTTTTCCACCATTTATCCGAACGTCTGGTTACGATCAAAAGAGACACGTTTCAGGAGAGTTTCGAATGCGTGACGTCATGTTTGTAAGGTGGCTAAGATCTATTCCCAATGTGCGTAAACATCGTCACTTTACGTCGTGCACAGTGCATGTCGAACAGTTTTAACCCGAACGATACTTTTTTATGTACATAAGATTGGAATCATGTCACTAATTGGCTGCTAGAAACACATTAGATGACGTATACATGATACATCTGTCTTTCTTAGTACACTTCACTCAAGCAATCCATGAATGCAATTGTTATCATAATTAACAACAGGGCATAGAACGTCCAACGCCGAATGAAAACGACTATTGTTGACGCTTTTTTTCTTTAACTCGTTAACATGGTTTAGCTCTCAGATCTTGGAAAAGTTCATCAGTCAGTATACGGACATTTGACTGCAGTTAGGAAACCGTGACACGCTGTCAAGTTATGAATCCTGCCGGTGTCTGCATATCTTCACGTGACACTAGGCTTACGTGAACTGGACTTAATTAGATGCGAGCATAATTAGTAGTGATGATCATTATACAAAATGTAACATCAGTGTTGTGTTTGTGTATTTTCAGGATGTATTTCACCATGTGATATTAAAGCGAGATATGGCCTAAATCCAAGATGGATACGCTTCAGCAGATAAGGGACGAGTTTCTGGTCTGTCCACTGTGCCATACACATTACAAGGAACCTAAATTGTTGCCATGCCTACACACGTTCTGCCACCAGTGCTTGGTTGATAACGTGACAGGGCTTAATACCGACAGCGATTGTAACGGCAATGGTGAAATACCCAACCACCCCAATGAAGTCGGCTTTAAATGCCCAGTATGTAAACGAGATACTGTGTTTCAAATGTCGGCCGATGGACTGCAAATTGAAAAGGGATTCTCCGACAATCATTTGATCTCCAGTTTGATTGAAAAGATCGACGTTCATAAGGCAGAGCAGATATGTGAATCGTGTAATAGTAAAGTGATTCAAGGTCAAGGTCACCGAGCCGCCAAAGCGGAGGTCTGGTGTCAAAACTGTAAAGTGTCATTTTGTGATTCTTGCATCAAGGCCCATAACGTGATAAAAGCCTGTCGAGACCACGTGGTGTTATCGTTGAGAGACATGCAGTCGAATCCAATTAAAAGCCTCGTCAGCACAAAACGTGAAATTCCATGCACGGCGCATAAAGACAAGTTACTGGAGTTTTATTGTTTTGATTGCAAGTTACCGATTTGCTCAATGTGTGTGGCAGTCAGCCATAGAAGGTGTGAAATGGTGGAAACATGTTCAGACTCCGCACAAAGGCTTAAACCTGAGATAGACAATGTACTGAAGGACTTAGACTCTCAAGGTGTGTCACTGACTGACTGGCAACAAGAACACGTGCGTGAAGTCGAGGAGCTGGAAGAAAATAAGGCATCGTTAATAAGTGAGATTAGAACAGTTAGAAAGAATCTGGATTTTCACCTTGCAAAACTGGAACAATTTGCACTCGATGAACTGAATACAAAACATAACGGTGCGCTCACCGAGGTAAAAGACAGGCTTGTAGAAATAGAAGGCCTTAAAAAGGATTTAGAGAATACAAGCATGTTTCTTAAACACCTAGTTCAGTTTGGAAGCGACTCAGAATTCCTGTCAGTTTTTGACAAAGTGAGATCGCAGATTATAGAAATGAACACTGGAATTAACCGTCGTAAAGTTGCTAAGTTGTTGTTTAGACATAAGTTTGCTGTGGAGCATACGTTGAGCAGAGTGTTTGACTTGAAGCAGTTAGGGAGGATTGTTGACGTGATAGACATGAACAAAGATAGTTTCCCTATGAATGGTGAAAATGGACTAGGCCCGCCATCACCTGTTAGGAAGAGCTCAATCAAGAGAACAGGGACGTTCAGGGTGGAAAAGCCCGAGGAAGAGAAGAATCCAACGTCACACCAGCAGATAAAGGACCAGCTGTCACCCCCGGCTCCAAAGTCGCCTGGTAGCCAGTCAACACACAGCCAGTCACCACACAGCTCCAAACAGTCGCTTCAAACCATACAATCCAAAAACTCTTCGCGGAGTAGTTTGTCTACAGGTTCCCCTACAACTTCCAGTGAATCTATGAGTTCCCAGGAGATGCTAGACCACACACCGAGACGAGCTAACACCATAGCCTTACGTCGCCAACAACAAGAAACGAGTGCCAGGCTTGCTGCTGGATCTACTGGTTCATTGCCAAGACCTAAACGTGTACAAAGCTCCGTTGAATTCCGTAAAACGCAAGCGTTGACTGCCACGCCACTGAAAAGCTCAAAAACACCACCCACACAGAGGAGAGCTCAAAGTACTATCAATGGTCGGCCACCAACGGGAGATAAACCACTCAGACCTGAACGTCGATCTAAGACACCGGACCATTCTAGATCCAGTAGTATAATCAGACGGCCGCCGACAGCAAATGAAAGCATTCTCTCTCCACCCCTTGCACGGAGGTCAGAAATAACGCCACCAAAGTCCCCACAGACACCGAGGGCAGCACCAAATATGGAGAAAACTAACGCCCAGCTTCTGTGTTCATTCAACGGTCGTACTGATAACGATGGGAAGAAATGCTGGCCACTTGATGTCACGGTGCTATGTGATGGTACTCCAGTCATCACCGACTTCCATAACAAGAAAATCAAAGCTTTTGACGCCTCTGGTATGGTAATGAGCGATGTTCTGCTTCCATCATGGCCACACGGAATAGCAAATGTGGAAAAATCTGACGTTGCGGTAACGTTACCTGAGATATCAACGCTTGTTTTTGTAACTGTCAATGAGAAAACTATGGTTTTGTTAAAGAGAATTAAGACTGTGAAACAATACCGTGGTATATGCTGTCACCAGGAGACAGACGATGGTAAACCAGTCATCATTGTCTCCTGTTGTGCCTCAAATAACCAGTCTGTTGACGTGCTATCTTTGGAGGGTGAGATTCTACATACGCACCGGCAAGACAATCGACAACCGAACCGGAATCTCTTCACGTGGCCGTACTACGTAGGCGTCAACGCTGGAGGTGAAATCGTGGTGTCTGACTGTGAAACCAAAACAGGACTTCTATATTTAGACAAACGGGGTCACGTGAAGTATGACTACCTCTCTATTGGCATTGTTATCCAGGACCCACGTGGTATTTGCACGGATCTCGATGGCAACGTGTATCTAGCCGATAAATCCGCTCATGCCATTCATAGTTTGACAGCAGACGGTCAGTACCGGAAGTGTGTAGTGAGTGCACTTGATGACCTCGTGCAACCAATCGCAGTGTGCGTCAGTCCGTTTGGGCACATAATTGTCACCCAGGACAACGGCGATATCAAAGTGTATGCGATAGATTGAATTCAAAAACTTTAACTCTAGCTTTAAATTTAGAATGAACTTTAGAGGTTGTTTACACACACGTATTTAAAAATCAATGAGTCACCAAAGAATGATAGTCCTCCCCTTATCGAAACGATTTTTTGTATGTTAAAAAAGTTTGTATATTGTTATCTTTATCTTGCATTTTGAAAACATTCTAACAACGGTGAAGAAACTTTAAACGTTTAAATGTTGTCTACTTGTGTTCTATATCTTGAGACAAACACTGCATTATGAAACATTGTACAGAATTGTGATCTTTAATAAAGAATGCTAGAGAAAGGATTTATCAACAAACCCTGGTATTGACTTAAAAGTTTGTGTCAGAGGGGCATACTAGGGTTCCGGTGGTTGTTAACGTTAAGTCATGTTCTTTAACCCAGTTTAATGGCATATCTGAACTTATCTATGTTACAAAAAGGATTTATAAAGCATCCCAGTTTGTGATTAATTGTTTAAATATATGAGAGTTGCTCGCACAGCGTATTGTACAAGTTTACTACATAGCATTTAGTTACTGTAGCCGTTATATCAGTAGTCGTCAGCACCTATATATAAAGCAAATATTTAGGCTAATTCAGTTTATTAAAAAGAGTTACTCAATATACGTTTGTTAAGAGTTTTTTATACCATACTTACAGAAGACATACCTAGTTTGTGTAGTTTAATGTTTCAGAAAGAATACTGTATACTTGTAGATGAAGATGTGTAAATCATTTATTGAGATTGTGTTGCCATGGTAACCTTGCTACAAAGATGTTGGTGTAACTTTTATATTTTAAGATTTGCAAATAAATGTTTTGAAAATATGCCCAGTGTTACCTATGTTTGCACTTTATTATTGATGTATTAGTATTTGCTACTTTAAAGGCCAAGCGGAAACTCCCAAGGGTACATCGTTATGTGATAAAGCAATTGTACACTTGTAAAGAAAAGAATACTTTGTAGCATCTCTTTGTGTCGGAACAATACTTAATACTAGCTCGCCTTAACAGCAGGTACCAACTAGTTGCGACGTTAAGGCAGCGAAACACGTTAACGCTAAATACGCTTGCTATCCACGTAGTGTTCATATGAAGACGGCGATTCATTCAATTCACTAACAAACATAAATTAAAACTTTAAAACTCGGAAACATGTGTCATCTATCATAACTAATATACATGCTATTTCAAAGTTATTAATGTATAAACCGTATCTACATGAACACATGGAAAGTTAATGGCTTTCAGATGATAGATGAACACTTTTTTCAGCCGTAAATTTATTAAACCTTATCATGATAAATCTTCACATGTAATTACAATATACTATAAATGTGTCAACATAATGAGTTGTGCAAACAAACATACAACGAACATAAGCTACAGGTTCACAATAAAGCTGAAGTAGGGTATTGGAACGCGTCCAGAAAGGTTTTATTCACTGCGGACCTAGTATTATCAGGGTATGTTTTATTTCAAATATGGCTGCCATCAATGGACCTTTTAAAATTGAACGGGTCGCACTGAAAACCAGAGCACATTTGGTTGGTTGGTGGTTGACATTGGTTCCCTGCTTTGTATGACATAAACTGCTCGAATCCAGATTTCTCATGTACGGAACTTGCAGGGACAGAGCCACCAGATATCCAGTCGTAGTTTTCAAATTGACTGACTTCCGGTAGGTTGCACGTGGCATAGTCGGCTGCTGCACTTTGGCCCCGGAAGTTGGTACTTTTGTAGCAAGGGTTTTGAGGAGTAAATGCAGGATACAGGCACGGTGAAGTCCCACTGAAAAGGCCACACCAATACACACACCATCACAACATGTTCAGACAAACGTTACATATCAGTTTGTTTGTCAAGGAGAGATAGCATTCAAAAAATACTGTTGTCCATCGTATAAGAAACAAATCATAACAAGGTTGAACTGGGACATACAGACCACTAATGAGATTATCTATCACACTACAGTTAAAATGATTGAATGGATAAAAAATACACGAACGAACAGCTGAATGAATGGACGAATTAATGAATGAACAAATATTGATAACTGAATGAATGAATATATAAATTAATGAAAGGGCATACAACTGTTTATCTGGCCACTGATGTTATCAAAATATATGCAGTATACACCGTAAGGAAAAAGGGATCACATTTTAAAAGAATTAACAAGTATAATGTTTTAACATTATGTTAACAGTGAAACGACTACTGATGCAGGGGAGGTAACTTCATTGAAAGTTATTTACTCACCTGTTTGATTTCGGGTCCGTTTGTTGACAGGAAGCGGCTTCAAAACTCCGCATATATTGTACTTTATCCGGACTAGATAATTCACCTGTGAAAATGGAATGTGATTTTGATTTATGAGGAGTTTTCACTGAAATGTGATAAGTTTACACGCATCAAGTTCCTGGGTCGTGTGATATCCATAATACAACCAAACATGCAAAGTCATCAACTTGTTGGCATACGAAGTTAGAAAATACGAAACAAAGGAAGTAAGTCGCAATACACAAATTGTATAAACCAAACTATAAATCTCATTGTTACATCTATTAATCAAAAAATAAACTGGCGTTGAAAATATGGTTAAACAATAAAAACTCTTTTCACAGTGTGTTACATTTCCAATACGAAGACATATCAGGCTATCTTTGGTGACCCCCGTCGAAGAACATATTATCCTGGGAAAAGGTATTTCACAATTAACCTATAATTAATGTTGCTTATAAAACAAATGTCTAAAATAAGCATGAAGCTACCAGTAGAGGTGTCCATGCAAATGTCAGATCCTGCAGTGGTCGACTGGTCATCATGTCCAGACTCTATAGTAACCGCCGTATAACAGGGACTCTTATTTCCATGGTCAGTGTTGAATATCTCGTTCATGAAATCTGGTAAAACACAAGACATCCGATGCTATCAATACATGAACAGTTTTGTAAATACGGATTCCTACAC
>ENA-OREC01001461-OREC01001461.1-marine-metagenome-genome-assembly--contig:-NODE-1461-length-12004-cov-13.924038_pt1 | contig 12004 bp, 6 predicted proteins | sample MGYA00248626_ERZ508543 | MGnify/ENA primary metagenome ERZ508543 (study PRJEB26211, sample SAMN05518279) | marine metagenome | isolation source: Puget Sound, Washington, USA | host: Bankia setacea... | reverse complement strand
AAATAGACAAATTACAAACTTTGACTGTGTGTAGATGGTAATGGAAGTGGAGGTTCACTCAATCATGTTAGTCATAAACAATGTCACATAACAGTTGATGTGACAAAGAACAATTGCACATGATTAGTTACAAGATCTGACAGACTGTCAAGGCATTAAATAGACAGACATGGTTAAAGTTAAGGTCTTCCTTGATGCAGACGACAAAGCAAGGGTATGACCAACTCTTCTAAAACAATCCAAGGGGTTAATGCAAAAGAGTTCTGTCTCCTTTTTTATTCAATAGCTCTTAAAACCCTCTTGCATTCACCCCTAAAATCAAACACGTGAAATCTTAGAGCTAATACTAGTTTTACCTTCATTTGTCTAGTTGCTGCAGCTTTAGGCGTTGAACCCTTCGTGACAACAAGCTCTCGGAGGTCCTTGGCTCTCATCTTGCCTGGTTCCTGGTTCAACACCTGAGATACAGCATATGGAGTGTCCAACTGAGATGGGAACTTCACACCCTGGTATTCAACTTCCTGTTAAAATAGAATAAAAATGTATAGTAAAAACATTAATTATTTTTTTAAATAGGACCAACTTTTTCATGGACAATTTGTCTCCTTCGTTTTTAATCACTGGCACACAAACTAATACATAAGTAAAAACAGTCTCGTCCTTTAATTCATTTTGGACTTACCTTTGACTTTTTAACACCTTAGTAAACATTAAGTTTAAAACCTTGTTACCATGGTCATTTAGAGCACAGAAAATGTTTGTTTTTAAGAACTGCAGTTTAAAATATAGCTTCAACTTGTATTATGAAATATAAGAAAATCAGTAAAACAAAACAAACCTTTTTAACATTTGTAGGCTCTGGAAGTGACAGTTTAGTTTTCCTTTTTCTGCGGGCCCTTTCTACTGGGGTCAGGCTAGAGGGGTCAAGTATTGAGAATGTTGAACCCATTTCGTCATCTTCATACATAGATAAGTGATTCAATGTGGCATCCCTGGTAAAATAGAGAATAGGAAATGTGAAATATTGCTGTTATCTTGGAAGATATTGTGGAATACAATTCTAGATTTTATTCAAAAAAGACAATTGAATTCATGGATTCCAAAATAATATTCAAACATACATAACTTCAAACCCAAATACAGATATTTAAAACAAGCACAGATCCTAAAATCCTCATAAATGAGTGCCCCACCTATCATATGATTTCAAACAGGTTTACACCAGGACTATTTATTGTCACTGGATATATTTTTTGGAGTTCAAAACTAAAAATTATCCATGGTACTCAACTGCCTCTTTGTTTAATTTGATTACCAAAAATTCATTGCATACTCAGTCTGTTGTTTGGAAGGCATGTCATTTTCATGTTCGGTCCTTAAAGGCTTGTTCACTGTCAACTATTTTATTTTTCATCTTTTTCACTCAGATTTGTTAACTTTGCATGACTAGATGAGTGGAAATGTTGAACTCTGTAATGTATATTTCCTGTGTTTACCCTACCGCTTGATAACAAGAATGAGTGGAGATTTTCCATAATGTTCATGCCCTGTCTGGTGTACTTACTTTAACAATCCTGGTATAGAGGAGCCTGTAAATGTACACACAATGGGGTTGGAGTTAAACTGGGATATAACAAGCTGTACTCTCATATATGCTGTATGGAACTCTATAGGAGAAAATGTCACCATCACTTCTGTCTCACCGTTAGCCGGAATAATACCTGAAAAACAATTGAAAAAGTGAGTAACACAAATTTACAAAACATGAAACACTGTAAGCAGTCAAAAATGGCGATGTGTTAAAGTGTTAGTTTCTGTTACATTTGAGATTGCATTTAATTTCAGAAGGTCAGGTGGTACGTACTAACTATGATTAAAGTAACTAAATATCATATTATACAATATTTCTTTGTAGCCAGATTTGAATTTAACACATTTACACTTTAAAGCACAAACTTTGCTAAAATAAGATCCATCAATACTTTTCAATTTACAGTATATACATGTTAGAGTGTAAATGTAGATTAGATCTAGAACTCGTTAACGCCTGACTTGATTGTTATCTAAAAAAACTGATAACATTGATAATCATCACATTTCTTTCGCTGTAAATCATTCAGAGACAACATTTTAAGGAAAAAACACCGTCTGCAATCATGAACTTGCCCTAAAATACAGCAGACGTGTTTATTATTTTGCAGACGCAAGTTGTCAAGGCCACAGATATGGGTAGGTAATCAAAAACTTAATGATCCAGTTAGAGTACGGAGGTAACCTTGATGTTATTCGTTGTTTTTTAAAACTGCAATGGTCCATTTATTGAAGTGATTAACATATTGTTCTTGTTTATAATCAAAGTTTTGAAAAGTTCACAGCAAGCAGTTTATGTTGTTCATTCAGTGATGGAATTAAATTGTTCGGAATTTAACTCTTGATTTTAAGATACAAAATGCACTATGCCATTTATCAGGGTTGTTGATTTCTTATCAAGTAGTTATTCTTTCCTTATCTAGAGATGGTCTGGTATCTTTCACATCATTTTGTCACGTCATTTTGTCATGTCATTTTGTCACATATTTTGTCACGTCATTTTGTCATTCTTCCAGTCATTCTTCCCGTCATCTTGCTACATCTCTCGAGTTCAAATCAGGACAAAGATTTTCTTTACAAATAATTTCAAATTATATTTTTTTTTTGATATTCATGCATAAAGGTAATTTTAATGACAGCTCGTTTAAGTCAAGCTTAGTGTCAACAACGAAAATGGTCTTAATCATAAGATAGCACAATATCTCTTTATGAATTGAATACCTTAAAGTGAAAAGAATGGTATATCTTTATGAATTGAATACCTTAAAATGAAAAGAATGATATCTCTTTATGAATTGAATAACTTAACTGTAAAGAATGATATCTCTTTATGAATTGAATACCCTAACTGTAAAGAATGATATCTCTTAATGAATTGAATACCGTAACTGTAAAGAATGATATCTCTTTATGAATTGAATAACTTAACTGTAAAGAATGATATCTCTTTATGAATTGAATACCGTAACTGTAAAGAATGATATCTCTTTATGAATTGAATACATGTAGGGGTATGACAGACATAAATTCAGGTGCCCAACATCAGAGGCGACAACAAACTGCATATATGAGCATCTGATTAAATTGTTACCATATTTGAGCAATAGTTGGCCCTAATTATTATTTAAGTGTGTCTAAAAAGAACCAATAACTGCACTCTAACCCAATATATGAGCCTGATTTCCACTGATTACAAGATGTATTTCAAAGATAACGCTATTTTGAAAATCATTATCATTTTTCTAACATCTGATAACAAAATTTCATGACATATTTATGAATAGTTTCAGGCGTTTCTCAGTTGCAGTTTATGCTTTAGTGGTGAAAAATGCACTAGTACAAATGCGAGGTTAAATTATAAGTGCAGTAATTAACAAAAACCTCTTTCCACAACTCATGACCTTCATTTGAACCCCAGTAACTACAAAGTGAGACTGTCATATAGTTTCAGTAAGTTTCAACAAAAAATGCATTTTACTTGAAAAACTTAAAATAATATGAAAAATGGGCGTCTTAAATGTGCATTGAATTTCTGACTGTGATAACATAATTCACTGTGGTTGGGTTGCATCTTACTAACAGACTAATTGTTAACAAAATACCACTGTCATTTAAACCCTCCATCAGGAAAACTTGTGGTAATATGCCCAAATTGTTATAACAGCTAGAAAATCCAATATCTCAGGTTGGATATATATATCAATCTTACCAGACATTGGGTATACAGTGAAGGCTTGGTGAGGTTGGAGATACGTCAGCTGGTATTCAAAGTCTATTGGGGCTTCGCATCGCAATGGGAACACTTTTGTCATTCTAAAAGTACAAGAAAAAACATTCATTTAAATTGAGGTAATATTATATTGTCACTCACCCAGCATTCCAAGACTTTGGTCAAAATAATAATCTATTATTCAAACTTGAAATTAATTGTATCATTGAACCATATTAAATCAGCCAGGCAAGCAATTCTTCAATTTTAAATAGTACATAGTCATTATCAGATTTATTGCGTCTACAGCTGTATCTCAAACGGAAGATTAATTTCCATAGTTACTATAATGGCCATTCATAAGTGTCTAGCACACATGTGCTGCTGAATGTGTCCATGAGTCTGTAAATGTGAAAGTAACTGCCAATGACAGACATGCGGCAGAAGGTAGTTAACATAAAGTACAAATGCATGTACAAGTACTTCATGTCATTTAAAACATGTGTACAGTAACATTGAACATTAATTATCTTGAAACTGGCTCAGTAATGGAAAATAATACATATTCTTCTGACACCATTTTTGTTGATTTCACAGGAAGATGGAACCTAAAATTAACTATTCCATAGAACAAAGTAAAGTTCCTACTTGTTTATTTGCTTTTAGAGAAGAAGTTTGGACTAAACAGAGTTTCTCTCCTTATGTTTGTCAAAGTATTAATATCACTGTTTGATTGGGACATTGCATAACAGCTGTTTTTTCAACAGGTTTTATCATTCACTCAAAACACAGACATTGTATCTCAACTCAATTCAAGACACCAAAAATGGCACTTGTGACCTACCACCCTGATTAGTAGTTTTTAATGCAGGACGAATGGAAATAAAATGCGAATGTTTGTGCCATGTCGACTGTTACATCCAACTGTCTAGTACAGGTCAGAGAAAAGTCGTATTGTGGATTGAAGATTCTGATTGGATATTTACAATACTACAGAACAGATTACTTTATATTGAGAACAGTCTGTTATTATGACCACCTATTTACAGTCCTAAGTATATCATTTCATTGAACATGGTTGTTGCTATATGGACTGAGTTGGTATTGAGAACACTTTTGTTGATCACAAGAATGGTTATATTAGCCTAACTTTGTTCTACATATTTGTGTGTTTTCTCAACTTACTTATGTCCCACAGGCACTGGAGGGAAGTTGAACAGCTGGGGAAAATCCTTTGTACTCATTACTGGATAGGCATGAATAGGAATGATGAGATTCTCTTCACCCTGTAAACAAGTAATCAAATATAAATCGAGTTTGGGTTAAATAAAAGGTACTAACAATAAACACAACAACTTGGTACAATATATCAATAACAGGCGGACAAAAGGTTGGGGTATATATATATTAAATAATATACCACAAGAAAATGATATCAGACATTACAGAAAGTGAGACTATTAAGTATATGGGCTAAAGTGAAAACCGTTATCTAAACTATCATTCAGCTGTCCTTATTTAGGACCTTGTCATAATACATTATATATTGTATTGGAGACAATGCATCTAAAGCTTTTGATGATTTTTTACACAATACATGCAAACATTTTGATAGACTAGTTACATATTCAAAGTGAAATGATATAGAGCACTCTTAACAATTTGTTTTGTTTTCCAACCATTTCACATAATGTTTCAACTTAAGTATTGGAGAATTCACTAAGATGATGAGACAAACTGTTACTTAAGTACTTACAGGACAGTTGATTCTGATACAGTCATAATAATATCTCCATTCATCTGGTGTAAACTCAACCGTGCACTCCAGTGTCAAGCCAGGTACTAGTCTTTCCTGAAGATAAAAACAAGACATGTTTTAATTGAATTTAAAGATATAAAATCAGAGCCATTATAAAAATCTGTTTTTTATTCAAAATTAACAATAACAATATTGAGAAGAGAGGCAAATGTAACTGTTATCTAAGAAGGGAAACATTTATTTTCATTGTCAACTCCATGATAAACAGAACACAATGTCAGATATTTGTTTAATCTTTGAGTCACAAAATGTACTTTATGTGCACGATTCAATACAATTTAGCAGGGTGGTTAACATGTTGACAGTCTGTCCTTTTGGGGGAAAATAGATGGAGGAATATTTTTACCTGATGCCCAGAACAAGAAAGAGTTTGTTATTGTTGTTTTACAGAAATATGTATACATGTATATACTTTTTGATAAACTATATACACTGCGACTCCATTATAAGGCAATCGTCGGGGACCACGGGGGAAAAACGCATTAAACGGACAGCGTTATATACATGCGACCGTTGTCCAAAATCTTTAACGCGTCCTCTTTCACAGGTTTTCACATACGTAAATTTGCCCCACCCACCGTCATTTGGTATGGGACATCAGTCAGTGTGTTTAGTTTTATGGTTATAACATACACATTTTCATAAATCTCGATATCAATAGGTGTCTGTTGGTAAAATAATTGAGTTGCAATTGATTTACTGTATTTATTTCATTCCGATACCTAGATGTAAAATGGTTTGTTTTGGTGACGAAAGCGCTTCTGCATGTACGTTAGCATTCTAAAAATAGTAACAGTGCGAGTACAAGCTAGCCCACTCCCTTGACAAGCAGAAGTACTGTTAAAGGGAAGTAGATCTGTGTGTAGTTAGGTACATGCATTGCATATCTATTGCGCAGGCTTTCGCTTCGATCTTTACAGGTTGTAAAGCTTTCGTTTTCTGTTTGTGCTAATGCAAAGTTGAAAGACATCGCCGGCATTGTTAATCATCATTATCACCTTTTCCACATGCCTCAGCAGTTTTATTCTGTAAACAATAGTTGTTCAAATGTCTTTCAGTGACACATGACCCCTGATTATGTAAGCATCGTACATCGAGTGACCCGTTGACATCGCCCAAGGAAAGATTAACTGGTGTCAAACTTGGCTAGTAAATACACAGGGAGTACGATTTTCACAGCTGGCATTGTATGTATACCGCGATAGTCTGCTGACATTTTCACACATAGTATACTGGAAAAAAGTTGGGAGCCACGCGGAGACCGAGTTATAATGGAGTCTGCGGGATATAGTACCCCGTTATAATGGAGTCGCAGTGTATGAAGGAATAATGAATATAAAAGTAACTCACATTTTTGGTGTATTTCACATAAAAGTATTTTGACTGTGGTGGAACGATGTGCATCCTGAGGACTTCTGTAGATACGTTGACAATGCTCAGTGATACCGTGTGTTTCTTGTCTACTTCAAATCCTCCAAAATGTATCACAGAAGGTTTTGCCATCACCAACATATTCTGTGCAATTCTTGTATAAATTTCTGAAATAAATTATTCACACAGAATGTATGATTAATTGTTTCTGCCAATCATATTTATTTTCTCGCTGTAAATTCTTGAAGAGTAAACTTATCTTGTGGTGTTAAAAACAGTTAAATGACAAAAAAACATTAAATGTCAAATTAAGTAGGCTTTATCTAGTTCAGTTGTCTCTTGTTTTGTTGGAATGGTTGCTGGGGTTAGTTTTATAGAGTCATAATGATAGCACTTTTAAAGGCAGCATGATGAGATCTAAGACTGAAAGTGGCAGCTAGGGGGTGGGGAACAATACCCTACACAATTTGTTATCATTCTCATGTTTAATGGCATGGTCTGCTAAAATAGAGGGGCTCTCTCCTCGTTTATGTAATCTGACTAATCATCTGTATATATTGATTACAAATCTAAGACTTTTCGTGCTCTAATAAACAGGTTATATCTGGTTTTGACACTACGGAACTGAGAAGTGTGAATACAAATTGAATAGAAACAAAAGTTAGTTAGCAAAGTCTACACAACCTACTTGTTTCAAGGAGGTGATTGGGAACAATCTGAGATTTCCGTGGCTCTTCTAACTGCATGGTTTCAATCAGTAGGCCTGAACTGTCAATCGGGACTTGGGCACCCAAATGGGCCCTACTTAGCGTGTCTACCGCTGGCATCTTCCTAAATAGTTTCTACGACGTTTATGATTAAATTTCCATTACATATCCAAACATATAAGCGGTAAATTGACAGTTTTTCACATATTTATCGTTAACCATCACAGTGGACTCTAATGGTCCGCCATGTTGTTTACCTGTAAGTTGGTTACAGGCGTAAGGAAACATAGGGCACAACTAGAAGCAAAGCATGAGGCAATTTTTATTTTAAATTACAATTCAAACAATAGTTATAAACAAATCATTCTATTTTGATATAGAAAATATGATTATAGTACAAAATAAATGTATACACTATAACAATGTATTTGAGAATTTCGATGGACTACTTTTTGTTTCTATAGCGATAGAGAGTTGTCTCCCTTGTAAGAGGGCTCTTCAAGTTGAAGGTTTGCGGGAAAATAAATGTGAACCTTCAGCGTCAGCGTTTAAGAAAGAAAACATTGAGAAAATACTCCACTAAATCAACACAACTATACGGAACATATTGTTTGAATATATGTAAGTCTTAAACCAGGAAATATTGTCGATGACAGAAATGAACTCAAATATTAGAAGCTGTTTAAGGTTAACACATGTAGCAGGTGCTTGTAACAGGCCGTATGGAATGCACATTTCGTCTGTTATTTTCTAAACAATTATTTGTTTAAACTTATGGTTTGAATTTAAGACATAGTAAGGTAAGTTCTAGGAATCTTAGGGTATAATGAAATTGGTATGTTTACTATTGTGAGTATGTCTACTAAGAAAGTGTACCTAAACTGAAAGTACATGTACAACTGTATGGCCTAGCTCTTCATAGAAAAAACATGCATTTGTGATAACTTTTGATGTGTCAAATGCAAAGTTCTTCACTTTTACGTTAAAACACGTAGCAAGGCCAGTTGAATTGTAAAACCAAATTAATGCAACATCCGAACAGATTATGAGCTGCCAAAAACCATTTTTAACATAAACTATCATACATGATCACTTTCACCTTCTAATTCAGTGAATGGTGGCATTACATTGGATTTTTTACACTATGCAGCATGACTGTAGTCATTTTGTATACTAGGTTAAACAGGTCAAATATTAAAATCTATTTTTAGTGAAAAAGTTTAATCACATAACATGTGAATGAGGTCAGTTCTACTTACCAAATATATTGTTTTAATGTATATGTCGTCACTATATACTATAATTTTAGCCTAAAAATGATTTCTTTAAAGCACATTAAAAACGGCTGCGTAGTTTTACAAAAATAATCAAACTCAAATTTTCATCTAAACATTTGTCCAGTCTCATTAACATCTCATTTGCATATGCGCGCGCAGCCGTATGCATACAACAGGCTCCGACAAATCCACTGCCCGGAGCCCACGGGCTATCGGCAAAATCGCCCCGATAACCAACATTTGAAATCAGTTGCCCGCCGGGCTCCTTCGAAAATCCGATTTCAGTAGCCCGGTGATCGTATCAGTCTGACTGGCAACACATATACAATCTGTAAACACGCTTCCAATACACAGTAGCATATTACACACCACATATCCCAAGCGTAAAAGCAGATAATGTGTTGTCAGTCACACGAGTTACGTTACCCAATCAACGAACGAGTAGACAGAAATCTTATATCAAGGCTGAATCAGTTTTGTCGCCAAACCGTTCACGCGAATTATCGACAATCCTATTCAGTGTGTACACATCGTAAGTATACTGTCACATACAGTATTCTGTTAATGCACTATAAATATGAACTGTTTAATTAACCATTGATTGTCAAACATTGTGAATAATTACTATAAGCCAAGTAAAAGACATAATTTACTGACGTCTAATGTTCAACTAACAAAATCCACTGCGTGTCGACGCTCGTTGCCATACGTAATCCGTTTACTTTGTTAATGCGCATAAAACTGTATATTCATAAAAAATGGTTATTGAATTCTCCTCACCACTTAAAGATCTCAGTAGTATATTATTATGCCACCACAAAGAAAACATGCTTGATTCCTGATGCTCGATCAAGACCTCACACTTTTCACCCCTAAAAAAGCACGTGGTCAGTAAATCGAGATTATAACTGCGATCGTTACACACACTTAAAAGCTTCGGATATAATTTCAACAATTGAGCTTAACCTTTAATCATAAAGACGACTATATCTACGTTTCAGGAAGTATAAGGTATGTAGAAAAAACGTTATAGATATAATGATCACCATATAAAGTTTAGCATCGTGCGTTCCGTTATGTCGCCATTTTTTGTCATCTACATGAAAGTTGCTATATACGATACATATGAAGAGTAATTGTGCATGGCATATGATTCGCGAAGTTCAACAGAGTTATGCCCCTTTTTGAAATTGTCATATCCATATAGAGAAAGCTAGTTTCTCAAACTACTCCAACAGTTTTCAAATCATCTTTATGATTGTTCATGGTTTTCCTTTGACAATGTTGAGATATGGGATATACACATCAGTGATAGTTCTATATCTAATAGATATATATATATTCATACATTTATTCAAACATTAACAATCTCCATATTACATGTACAAGTAGTAGACTATTGATTTTATTTGCAAATGATAACAATAAGTGTATAGTTTCACAAGAAATAAACATTTTGTTTTTGTTAAATTCCGTGCGACATTTTTCTTTCAATCACTTGGCTAGCAACTTTTATTCACAGCTAAGTCGTCCATTAGTTATTCAAAGAAGGTAGTCAGCTAGATTATTTAGATAAATCTTGAGGAGTCTGTTGTTTGGATTTTTAAAGTTGCCTAAAACATCACATACTGTAGGCTTTGCTTTTATTTGTGTCACACTAAAGGTCAGAAAACGGTTTGGGGTGTTTTTAAATACTATTTTCAAGGCCCAATGAACCCCTGGCCTTTGCCTAATACCTGGACCCCAATGTTCATCCATGCATATTACACATTCACATAGATAGCATCACTTGCAACAAAAGGTTTACTACTTTTCATGAGGATTAGGTCCTTGAATGAGTATAAAAGAAACAAATGCAAGTTTTGCTATCATAATTAAGGAGCTACTAGTATATGAATTAAAGTGACATATCAAACAGTCTGAAAGCCACATAGTTCCGGGCTACCAGGTGAAAAATCTGGTAGCCAAATGGGCTACCAGGGATTTCCAAATTTTGTCGGACCCTGGCATAGAAAGATGGCTGAAATGTGACCTGTCTTTGGTTTAAGAGGCTGCTAAAGATGTTTTAAAGTAGGTCAACGTTGATGTGCTGTGTATATTGATGTATTTTTGTCTATTCTTTTCAAATGACTAATTTTCCGGTTTGTGACATGACAGTTTAGCTAAAAACGATCGTGTGAAAAAGTTAATTAACTCGTAATTGTTAATGTTGTAATTACTGAGAAAAGTGTGAATGGATATATAAGGATTATGGAATAATGAATTGTGAGTAAAACGTCAATTATTCAACTATTTCGATAAAACATCTAATTGTTCTACCTGTGTTACGCTTAGCTGACGCTACCCTTAAACTATACATACTTTACCTGTTTCATTGACAAAACTAGTCACGTGACCAACCACCCACGTCAAAAAATCCAAAGGTATAGTACGCGTAAAAAAATACGTGACATGAGTGATCCTCCGGCAGCTCAACAAACTCCAGTTACTTCTGACAAAAGCAAACGGGTTTTGTCCTCGCCACTCGACAGGGACGACATCAAAAAGCAGAGGGCACTTTCCTCGTCGTCAAATATGTCTGATAAACCTGACATGGAGGAAATATCCAACCAACCTGCACAATTGTCCTTAAAAGACGAGGATCTACAGCGCATAAGTGCACTCCTAGCCTCGTCATTTGAAGCACGGCTCACTACTATTGTGTCAAATGTCGTCGACGGTGTTCTTAATAATCTGTCTACCAAGGTCGACACGCTAGAAAAAGAAAACGCCGGCCTTCGAACAAAGGTCAATGCTATTCAATCAAAGCTTGATCAGGCAGTTGCTGAATTAGAGCAAGCGAATCAATATAGCCGTCGGAACTGCGTGCGTGTGTCAGGCCTACCAGAGTCCCCCGACGAATTAACGGACGATGCCATCCTTAACGTCGCTAAGGAAGTAGGGTGCGCTATCTCTCTATCAGATATAGATCGTTCCCATCGGCTTGGAAAACCTAAGTTGGGATCTCAGCAAGCTTCAAGCAACAAACCCC
>ENA-OREC01001460-OREC01001460.1-marine-metagenome-genome-assembly--contig:-NODE-1460-length-12005-cov-10.455734_pt1 | contig 12005 bp, 2 predicted proteins | sample MGYA00248626_ERZ508543 | MGnify/ENA primary metagenome ERZ508543 (study PRJEB26211, sample SAMN05518279) | marine metagenome | isolation source: Puget Sound, Washington, USA | host: Bankia setacea... | reverse complement strand
ATACACATGCTATCGATCGTTTTTGGATTGATATGGTCTAAATTGGATATGTGACTGTATTTCATTTATAATCAAGCACATGATTTAAGAAAGGACATGTCCTAGTGACACAGTTGTTTGCCGCCAGGTGACGCTATATAAATCGTCCATTCTAATTAGAGACACAACGCCTTGTGGTTAAACATTATAACAACTACTTAAAACTACTTTATTTTCTTCACAAGTACCTTTTCCGTGCCTTACAGACATAAATACATAGAAGGCAACATCATCGTAAAAATAAGATTGGTTCTGTCGTAGAAAACCAGTTTTTGAAAGATAGATGCATGCAGAGTGTTTGTCGTTAGCAAGTATTTAGGATATGGAACGTATTATCATGCTGGAGAAACAAAAGAACGGGAGAACAATATCGTCTAGAGAAGTGTCTTATGTACCGTACAGCTGACATAAAAAACGCATTTACAGTATTAAAATCGTGTTTGAAGAAAAAGACAATAATAATTTAAATAAAAAAATAATGATAAATAATAAAATGAAATATAATAAAAATAAAAATAATTAACGCTTGTATGTTGAAGATGATGGTGACGGTGGCGTTAATGGCGGTGGCGATTACGATGACGCTGATAACGATGATGATGTCGACAAACCGACTAAACTGTATCTCACGAACACACCACGAGTTAACCCAAACCACCCGTCAGCGAAAATGTGTCTACAAAGAAAACACGCAGTCATGACACTATAAAAACAAATGTCATATGTTTGCTAGTAGTTTTGCAGCTTGATATTTAACCTGTGTGTGCATTAGTTATGTGTTACAAAAGCGTGCATTATTCGGTCGACAACATCAAAACAAACGGTGAGTTACCTATATGGTCAGAGTAACCAGTCTTGATTTCGTTTATCCACATTTCCGTCCGGTTAGCGTCAGTTATGCACATGTTAAATCCCTGCCCCGGGAGAACTTAGGTACAAGCGCAACACATGTTTTCGTAACCCCCGTATAGAAGCCTATCGTGAACACCCGACCACTCGGATCGGACGACCATTTCATTGACGATAAGACCTCGGTTGTTGGGAACCAAAACGTTGACTTAATACCATTGTTTTATTGTATGGGGAAGGCTGTTCCATGACATATAAATACAATAGCATGGACGTTATAACTAGACATGTGGAGAAATACAAACAGACGGACAGACGGACAGACGGGCAGACGGACAGACGGGCCAGCGGATGGACCTACTGCATAGTGTGCACAATATTCTGTATTGAGCTTTAACACAATTACCCAAACCATGAACCTTATTATGAGCTTATCATCTGTTTTCATGCAAAATGAAAGCCCATACATGGACATTTGGACAACCGGACGGACTGAAAAAAAGATTTTTTCAGAGAGACGGATGGATGGAGCCATATTCATACGGATGAACAAACGACATAACATATCAAGAGATGATTAGTTAGAAGGACTATGAAGACGAATATCGGACAAACAAACCATATGCAAGATATCCAGACAGCTAAATCAACTCATCTGGAGAAAGACAGAATAGACGACCAGTACGGACGGACGAACACATATACGGAATGAAAGATAAGTCAAAATATGGACATATAAACTCATACACAGGTATAAGTAGACTAAAGTCGACAATTATTATGTGAGATAGTAATAGAAAAGAAAGAAAAGTCAGTCACAAAGCTCTCCACAACAATCTGCCGCGGGTATACAATAATTAATCGTCAGCGTCCGAACGAATTTTTCAGACAGTGCGTTATTACATATGTCGGGCACCTGTCGCGTTCAAATTGACAAATTCTCGCCTCCCGGGAAATGATTTACTTGAGTACGAGAGTACAGTGGGCCATTTTAGGGTGCAATTATTCTCACCGTATGTGTGTTGATGTCACCTAGGTCCTTATGTTCTACACTGACTCGGTAATTGATTTATTATTCCCCTCCTAACACTACAGATAACACCATGACATTAACTAACAGCCACCGACCAGGAAAATACGTAACTAGTGTTAATATATGTACCAGTACTGATACTTACACTAATGAACACTTGGTAAAGTTGCCCTTTCGTTCCCAATTAATAATTTTCCACACATAGTTTAAGACATTAGCTTCCCTATAGTATAATAAATGCTTCTCGTGATTAAATCTGTGTTGAGTTTGATAGAAAACAACAACACAACATTGGTTTTCCTACTTTCAAATTGGCCGCAAGTATTAAACATCGTTTATGACTCACGTGTTAAATATTATTTTTGACGATTTCGGTATATGATAACTAGGCTATAGGATCGAGTTCAGTTGTCTATATATTCCACAAGGGCATTAGTTCACGAGTACTTTGTGGCTATGAAGTACAGATGAATATGTATTTTTTTGGTTTTGAGCGAAAGTCCATCTTTAAATCTTCACCCAAAAGACCACCGTTAATATGTGAACGTACTTAAGCAAAGGTCTAACTATAGACAATGATTGTATCGTTAACTTAGATGGTTTTAACTGGTATTTATTTCAACTTCAAAAACAACAACAACTCGACAACAATAAAAACACAAAACTGACCACTTATTTATTTAAACTGCCCAATTTACAGCTGAGTAACTTTCTGATTGTGTTTAGCTTCTAAGACTATGTACACAAGTATAGGCAATGGACGAAAATATATAAATCAGGCGAATGTGTTGTTCTCTGTTGCTTTTTCTTCTAATTATCATTCTTCTCTCTGTTGGCTCGTTGTTGTTGATTGTGTTTTGGTGTGTTTTCATTTCCTGCTTAAACTTCTTTGTAAAATGCTTCATTTCCGCGCACGTGAACCAGATAGACTCTTCAATGTGGAGGTACTATTATCCGTTGGTTAGACATTATGGACGTCTAACGGAGGCTTCAATGGCGCACTTTCCCTAACAAATCTCTTAAATCTCTGATACTATGGTAAATAGTGTATGAGAATGGTAAAACATTATTCCAAACACTGACAGTATGTCAACAGTCGAAATTAAATGAGTAATGAGATATTTGAACATAAAGAAGTGAAAGGTTGTGTTAACATTTTAGCAGTCACCGCTACACCTTAATCCTTTTAGTCAGAATTTCAATTTAGGTTGTACTTTCAATGAAGGCTCGTAGGTCTTTTATAAATGCTCGCTGACATCTAGGAACATAGCAGTGGGCTAGCAAAACGTATTTTTCAATAGATCTGGTTTATATCGCAAATATTCTGAATATTTAGCTAATCATCCATCTGACCTTTAAAGAACATTAAAGTGTTCTTTCTTCACAGAGTGGTCTTTGTCAGCAGGTCCAACTGTCAAAATATATTGCCTTTTGGTGACAAGTGGTCTTTCTTTGAACAGGTGGTTTAAGTGGCAGGTTTAACTGTAAAAGAACAATCAAAACGGTATTGGTCTTCCTTGGTCGAAATAAAGTGGTCTAGCTTAATTGAATAATGATTTGCAGGGCTTTTTATATTGTAGACCGTTTGTAGTTTTATTTTAGCTGATGAGTTGGTACTGGTACGTCCGGGAAATACTTTTAATACTAATACGGTGTACGTGTCTTAAAATACAGATGTGAAAAGTATTTGTACCTCTGTGGTTAAAGAAAAATGTTCAGTTCTTCAGCTATTGCTTTGTCGTCGAGATTAAAAGACAAAGAGGTTGAAGCGGACATTGTTTCTTTCTCTACAATTGTCTTCATCTATTCAGTAGTCTTACAACGTTACGCATTGGCCTCCAGGTAAAAACAAAGGTGTCTACCTCACTTCGTTCCTAAATAAATACGTTCGCGTTGACAAGTGTTGACTTCAGTTGTGGATAGCTCCTCGTTTACGTTTGACAGCAGGACGAACGCTCGCTTTAGGTTTGCGCGTGAGTGCGTTATTAAAGGGCTTTTAAGCAGCAGACGACGACCTGTTTTGGCAGACGACACAGTATTTTGCGGGAGTAAAAGTTCGAAGCTCTAACACAAAGTCGGCTGCTGCAGTGTTTTTATCTATATTTCGCTAAAACCCCACCCAGGGATTAGCGAATTAGAAAACAAGCAGAAAGGGACTTTGTTTGAGTTTTAGTTATAACCTGTTTGCTCGTAGTTTGTCGTCTGATGTCAAAGGAGCGTGCTTTGTTTTGATTTGGTTCGTTTACAAGAAAAGCTTTAACTTGCTTTTGGATTGGATTGGATTATCTCAGTGCATTTGTTCAAACGTTTCAAGAGTAGGACGAAACCTAAATAAGGACTTTAGTACGACAGCAGACGAATTCCAGATTAAATGCGGGAGTTACTGTGGTTTATGAACATTAAAGTACAGACACATAACACAACATACTATGGATATATATAAATTTGTTTTAACGTGCGTTGTTGCCGTAGTTACTATGGCGCAATTATCGTCTGCTGCAATTCCGTCGGCGTGTCAGAAATGCATGAAAAGCACGAGCTGCTTACCACCAGATTGTTTCTGTTGCCGGGACGACCTTAATCTGCCCAACATCACTTTATCCCAGATTCCTCAGATGGTGTTCTTCACTTTCGACGACGCGGTTACCGGACAGGCGGCGGGATTCTATAAACAACTGTTCGCACCCACTAGGAAGAACCCTAACGGTTGTCCAATCACAATGACTTTATTTATATCCCACGACAATACGGAATATCGTCTGGTGTCAGAGTTCCACAACCTTGGCATGGAGATCGCTTCACACAGTGTTACCCACAGTACTATGAACGGAACCAACTTTTTTGAAGAGGCCAAAGCACAGAAAGAGAACCTCGCAAAATTGGCGGGAATCCCTATCGGGGAGATTAACGGATGGCGGAGCCCTTTTCTCAAACCAACAGGCGACCTGCAACCTGACGCACTGCAAAAACTTGGCTATACATACGACGCGACTTTAACATTCAGCAAAAGAAGTTTACGAGAGAAACCACCAGGCCCGTTCACACTTGATTTCGGGTACCCATATGAATGTCAGGTTAAACCGTGTCCTAAATCCCGGCACCCTGGGTTCTGGGAAATCCCGGTAGTTTCTCTGATGGATTATAAACAAGCATACGACTGTGTTTACGTAGATGGTTGTATGAATGCCCCACCCGATGAGGATACCGCTTTCAAATTTCTCTGGGACAATTTTCATAATTATTACACTACAACCAAAATGCCGTTTGGAATTAACATGCATCCTAGTTGGTTCTACTATCCAGATCGCCTCAAAGCAATGGACAGATTTATACAAAAACTGGTGTCACTAAATGATGTGTACATTGTTAGCGCAAGTAAAGTATTAGAATGGCTAAAACGACCCACCTCGCTCCAAGATTTACACTCATTCGCACCCTGGGCATGTGACGGTAGTGAGAAAACATTTAACACTGGTCCCCGGCTGGTAAAGACAAATCTTCCTCCACCGCCAGCACCAAGATCGTTCATCCAATGGGGAAATAGTCCTAGAGTATTGTATACCCCGGCTCCGTCAACAAACAAGCGGGTCTTTACCAAGACACGTTTATTCTCACCACAAAATGTCCAAACTAACAATTTACAGACCTCCCAGAATCAACTTAGGTCAAACATGTTTTCGGTAGACAGGGCCGCAGACACATCCAACACAAGGCGACAACAACAGAATGCTCTACGTCAACGCAACATGAGATGGCGCTCACAGAAAGTTCCGGCAACTAGGACGTTACGCGACCCTGGTGGTATACGGATGGTTTCACGTCTACGTCGGCCAGAGGTGGTACCACCGCCAGTTTTACCATCTCTTACACAACGTGAACGTTTGGAACAACACGAAGAACGCATGCGCCAACGACGACTCTTTGAAGAGCAACAGCGACAGAAGGAGTTACTGCAACAAAGACGTCAACAACAGCAGCAACAACAACGTCAACAGCAGCAACAACGCCAACAACAACAGCAGAGACAACAACAGCAGCATCTACAACAACAACAGCAACTTCAACAGCAACAACGCCGTCAAGATGAGCTACGACAACAAGAGCTTCTGAATCAAAGACAACAACAGCAACGGCATCATGAACTTATACAGCTTCAGAGGCAGACAGATATAACAGAACAGCAACAACCAAAGAGTTCTCAGATCCAGGCTAACGTTATCCGTTCCCAAGGAGACACGTCAGCCAAACAACGAATCCTCTGGGCACCATCCGTTATGCCTCAAGATATATCTACTGACATTATTTCCAAAGTGGACAAACATCGAAACTGGGCCCCAAATGGTCTTCAGCAAGAAACGGTCAACGTATGGCCTACCAGTAATTTCAGAAATCGTTTTAGTGGTAGACGACCCGGTTCGAATCCCAGAACTACAATGTTACAAACCTTACCACCTGGTACAACGCTAGCTACCCCGGCACCTATCCAGTCCCTCGGTCGTGCGAACATTCGATTCAGCGATTCACCGAGACACGTATGGTACTCGGATATGGTATCTAGATTCGGTCCGTCCATAAATGCTCCACGATTCGGTCGAGGAGGCTCGAACCGACGACTTGGCTTCAGGGATCCGACGATTACAATTCGAACATCGGAGAGACAGTCGCCTATTCAACGTAGAATTCAACCTCAGCGTTTAATAATTGCCAATAATACATCTATATCAGTTCGGCCCCGTGAAATATCAGTTCGACCCCGTGAAATATCAGAACCTATACAGCAAAGACAGCCCATCAGAGATCGACGTATAGGACAATCACGCAATACCGCAGTTATTGCACGAACCTCAAACCCTGCACAAGCGGTAGAGGTTCGAGCTTCCCAACCAGATGGCTTCTCACGTCGTCAGGTACTACATCCAACGGTTGCTCAGCAGTTAGCATGGAATAGCTTTATACGTAAGATGCTAGGGCCCCACTAAAATAGCAATCAATCTTGTTTCTATTGATGGATTTGTGTTTTGTATACCTATTATTTTCGACTGTTATTCCAAAGTGGAAATGTGTGTTGAGATTCACCAGCACGTATCCGGTACACGAGGTAAAGTTGTTGTTTTCGTTATCTTACTAAATGCGTTGATTGGATGTTTAAACTACGTCTTATGTGAGGTTCATTTATTATACTATGTTATCGACTACGCTTTAAAACAGAACCTCGAATTGTAATAGCCATAACACAGGGAATGCAACAACACTTCACATGAAAAACATGGTCTTTCACCAAACGAATCCTTAGTAAGTAATTAGATCGTCTTTAGATGAGGGTTACCTATTTAGTGCATGTACATGCATACATTCAAACATAACATGGAATATGGTTCAAATAATCTTAAACAAATTGACGACATACTTTTACTTCTGATTTCAATTATTTAAACGTTAACATGGTGACCATTTTCAGTTCTCAAATCCAACAAGAGCCAAGCGTTTGATTCTTATTTTTATCTGACGGAAAGCATTTGTGGGTTGTTTCACTTTATGTTTTGTCTGAACATTTATGTATCCGAATAATGTGCTACTTGAGTGCGAAAATGTGCGAAAATTGAGTGCGAAAATTGAGTGCGAAAATTGAGTGCGATTTGTATATGTATAAGTTTATGTGTTTTAGTCCTTGACAGGCGTTGTTTTTTGTATATTGTTATAAGTATTATTAAAAACAAAGTAATTATTTTGTTTAACGTGTACATGTGCTAAATGAAATCATATCTAAAGCGGCGTTTATTTCCAACCCGTTTCGAAGCCATTTATTAATAGCCAGTACAACAAGTCGAAAGTGTGTGCGTATCTATTTTGATAACAGTTGCGCACAAAACAAATCACATAAACCAAATCACACAAGACAAATCATACAAGCATTTTCGACCTACAAGTAAAACGTAACATCAGTCGGCGAGCATTTATTTGGTAACAATCTATGTACTCACGTCAACGAACTGAACACTTTAAACTATGTCTTGCGTAGTCATAACTGCATGAACACGTTGTAGTTTAGATATGATTTTATTTAGGTTTAATCTCTCCCTTTTAGACACAAAGGTTAGGTTTATTCTGTTAACATGTGGCCTATCTCCTTATTTTTTACCACAATACGTGTAGTGTAATAGATACTTTATGTATAATAGTTTTTTATTTATTTTTAAGTACTTTGGACTCTTAAGATACGAGACGGTATATTTTGTTTGACAGATACCACGATATATAATGTAGAAAAAAAGATTCCAATATCTAAGATGTGTCCACGTTGCTTGTATTTTTGGAAAGCCTGAAATTTAACCTTGTTTATTTATCAACCAACTATCCATCCTAGCCTTGTTTTATTCAGATCTCTTATTAAAATGTTTACGTCAGTATTTTCTGATAAAAAGTGCATAGAGTTTTTGTTTACGACAGCGTTCTGGATGATTTCAGCATTTTTTGCAATATTGTCTAGTAAGCAAATTTTGAAACAATTATCAATTATCCCGACAAAATGAAAACAAAATGCATTTTCCCCTCAGATTAAACTCGATTTGTCATTCGTGTTAATTAATGCACTCAATTACTCGTTTACTATTTTTTTCTTAATTTGTTGAGTGGACAGTTTCTGTTTGGTTATCGTTGCAATACGCATGTGCAGGTTGTCAAATAAAGGTTGTGACGTCACGGGTGAATCTACATATTAATTTCTCGAAAACAAAAGATATACAAAAACTCAGGTTCAATTGATCGTATTGTTGACTCTAATACACAAAGAAACGTTTAATAAGTAATTTTCGTTTATTTACCAGGTATAACTCCTATTTATGGAACAGCCTCGATCTGAAATGAGTGATCTATTATTAGTTACGAGGTATTCTTAGCATCGCTGATCACTAATTAAATTATGGCGTTTAAATGCAGATGTTGTTAGGTTTAATTAACTTTTAATTGTTTGCAAATTGCAGTTTTGACAAAAATGTTGACGAAGCTAATGATATATGAATCTATAATGACGCTCGAACATTCTTCAATTAAACTTTGATTGACGGGATGCGCTAATTTGAATGACTCCATGCGCGTGCTCTGAAATCTTGTAAAAGTTTGAATAATTGTATGTGTTGAGCTATGAGAACAATCTGGAGTAAAGCTAAACTCATCGCTTACTTTGTTCGGCATCTGGAATGATTTCACACAGTTTTAGGGAAGATTTAAATCAGTATTCGAATATATTGTTTATACATTAATTCAAATTGTTGTCATTGATATAGCCGGGCACAATTAAGTCATTGTTATTTGGGGGAGAGGGGGGGGGGGGTAATTTATGCGCGTATTTGTTTAGCTTGACACATTTTGGCACGTGATATACTTCATTGTTCGGAGGCACAAGGCATTTTAGACATACTTCTTAGGTTAAGGATTCATCAGACAAAGTAAATGTTTAGAATAAAATGTTTGGTACATCGTTTTCGAATGAAAGTCCAGAAACGATGCATATGTATAGCTGGAGAGTTTGCATTCTTCAGAGGTCTTCTTGTTTGTGTAACCATATTCAATTCGTCAACATTTCAAGCCCATATCGGTGTCACATATATTCACGCCAATATCCAAGTGCGTTTTGATAATTAGTAACAAAAATATTTATTTTTTATAAATTCAGATTGATATTTACGTGATCAAGTGTTTAATCAAGTAAACAGCTTTTTGTAGAAAAGGTCAACATATTGTTTTTGAGATTTAATCAAGTTTAGTAACGGTCCTTTTCAAAATGCAAATGTAGTTATAGAAATCAACTTGCAGCATCTAAACAACTTAAGTCGTACAACAAGTCAAACCAAGATTCAAATATAACTTTCAATGAAACATGTACTAAAGACCACCTGTTGGGAGAAACCACCAGGCTTTAGGGACTACTTTAGCTCGTAGGTTTGATCATCGTCTACAAAACGCTTCTCTCTTCTGTAACACTTCATTCATCACGAAACATAGCACAGACCTGTATTGGGGATATCCACCGTTATGGCTTAATGGATTTTCAATGTATTATAACTCGTATAAAAAGACCACCCTGTCTATAAAGACCACGCATGTTTTGCGTTAAAGGTCTTTATTAACAAAGCTCGTAAGTTCGAGTGTACTATACATTAGTGTCCAAATAAAAGTGTCTTGTGTTGCAGTCAATCAGAGGCTCTTAAATATATAACTGCTGTGTATACTTACTTACAACTATAGTGTATATAGCTTTATAATAGAACTGTAAATATGTTATTAACAAACAAATTAACAACGCCTTAAGTCCGTTGACAAATCACGTCCGAGTAATATTACCTGTTATTGTCAAGGAAACCAACAAAATGTCATCAGAAGTGCATTAAACGACATACATTGAAATAGTATGAATATTAACCATACTCTGGCGACCTTTTACACGCGACAATGTTATGTCCAGTCATTGCATTTGGTGACAAAGTCCTGAACTATTTCTTCCGTTTGCATGTTGTTGTTTTTTAAATAAGGATGTTAAGGTATTTCAGTCATAATCGCAGCAAGAACTATTTTCTGTCATAAAGTAGTTCTGCTATTTTTGCGCGTACCATTTGCCACCATTCAATGTACACAATCACAGTATATGTGGTTGATTTATTGGTTGTATGACTGAGCCAAGGTTATTGTTTCCTCGTTGGTCTGCTTTACTCGCTTTAAATGTGGACACTTACTGCAAACCGTCCTACAGTGGAGTGTTGCATGTATGTGTCATAGTCCGATGAACACAACGATTAAACGGCAAGGATTAGCGAGCTTCTGCTAACAGTAACGATTCTTACCATAAAACGAGTCAAACAACTATACAAACGGTCCAAAAATATATTGTGCATACATAAATAGTGCAAGACATAATTTGTTGCGCATGCGTATGGCAGATAATCAAAATGGCGACTATGTTTGAACTGTTGTTCCTGGTTTCTCATCAGGACTGCTTTTTATTTGACACATGTGTAACAATCAAAATGGAATGAAATATGATAAATGTAAAAATGGCTTCTCAAGATCTGCCAGACGTTTGATTTGAATGTTTCGTCTGCTTTAAAATTCAGTGTGTAGAAAACGCTGTAAAACTGCCAGAGTATGAAAGTTAATTTTGACAACATGACTTCATTTTGAAAACGAGTATGTATCATCTGTGACAGATTCTTGAAGAAGTGTTAAAACAGACCATATATCTTATTTACACTGACTCGAAATGACAGAAACAACAAGACTATGTACATCAAACTATCTTTCCTTGAACAGCAAACGTCCAATTGAATGCGTTGAACAACTGCTATTATAAGCTACTAAGAGCTGATCAATGTCCTATAATGGTGTTTATATTTACCAGCTTAAAGATACAGCAAAGGAACCTTGCATATAGGCACCACTGTATTAGTTCTTTATAAGTGGTGTTAATAGTTTGGCAGTAGTTAACACCGTTCAAATATGTTTCAAAAAAGAACACATGTATTGAGTCTATCATTTGGCAAACGTTTTTTTTAAATTACTGGTGAAAATGTTCAACAGTTATTATGCTATTTTTGAGACAGAACTATGAAATAGCCGACCTGTTTTAATTGTACACGGTCTGAATGATGGACATTTACATTTATGCACTCTGGTTTAAATCCTTTGTAAACGTTCCAGATGCATTTTGCACGTTAACATATGTTTCCTTCATTCGGACTACTTTGTTGTCTTTCGTTTCATAATCATAAATGTCGGTTTTGATAACAAATGTACACAAATGACTAAGATTGCATCATAATGTTATATAAATCAAATTAAGTTTTTGTTGGTTCACCGCCCTTTTTGTTTAAATACCTGTTACATAAAATAACAGCGGCCCGGGTCATTGTCATTTAAACACGTACACGCGTAAGTTGGGAGAGAACAAAAGAAAAACAGGATATGATAATGTAGTATCCGCCATCTTTGTTTTAGACTTTTCTTTTGTAAAGCTAAGTTTAGATATATCACAGCACTAGTTCAATATTAATAAATACTACTACATGTAATAATTAAACATAAACTAATTTAT
>ENA-OREC01001459-OREC01001459.1-marine-metagenome-genome-assembly--contig:-NODE-1459-length-12016-cov-8.880476_pt1 | contig 12016 bp, 4 predicted proteins | sample MGYA00248626_ERZ508543 | MGnify/ENA primary metagenome ERZ508543 (study PRJEB26211, sample SAMN05518279) | marine metagenome | isolation source: Puget Sound, Washington, USA | host: Bankia setacea... | reverse complement strand
CCGAGATCTACACTCTTTCCCTACACGACGCTCTTCCGATCTGTATACTCTGTTTCAACTCAATAGCAATGTCACCTGAGTAAGATCTTTACTGGCCTCACTGGCTATTTGTCTCACTTATCCCAACAAAACAACCTACACAATTGGATAAATAGTATAATCCTTTAACTCTCGTTTCATTTAGCTACAGAAGCAACTTTTGAAAAGTGCCCCTTTAGATACCCCTACCCCTCCCCCTCCAATCTAAGCCCACAGCTATAATATGCATGTGCTGTAAAAGCTGAACATGTCCCTTTAACACTCGTTTCATTTGAACTCAACAACTGTTAACATACAAGATGTACCCCTTTAACAAACCAAGCCTTCCTCTTTGATATGTATGTGCTGTTAAAGCTGAACGCGTACCTTTAACTTTCACTGTATTTAATAGCCAACATACTGCATTCATTCAATCTGAAAACAAATACAAATATAAAGGTCACGCTAATTAATCATTGACAGGCATTGTTGTTGAACTGCCCAGGCGGGAGTGACGGTTTCCCATGTGTGCAGGCGAGTTTCAAAGTTTGTTCACACGCGGATAAATGAATGAATATGTATGGTGTATGACTAAAAGTAGAGATACATGTTTCAAGTTTACTCAATGTATATGTCTTGAACAATGCAATACAATACAATACAATTATTGCCTTCATATTTGAAGAGAGTATGGTACATCGTCTAACAATATATATTTTTTGCAAGTTTACACGTGACAACTTATTGTTTAATGCATTTACGCCCTCTCTCCTAACCATACATCTGAAGGAAAAAATAACAACAACAAACTATCACACGTGACTCGCTACTAACACATAATGCATTCATATATTCACTTTCTCACACTTAAGTATCTAGAACAAAATTTACAGCCTTTGGTAAATGTGTGTACGTAAATGTACAGTTGCCACACGTACAGTAAAACTGTAAGACCACCCTGAAATTAAGGCCACTCCACTATTAACACCACCATTTTAAAGTCCCATTTCATTGATTTCTTCTTTATCTTAACTCAATTGTAAGACCACCCCACTATAAAGACCATTTTCCTCAGACCAATTGGTGGTCTTATTAGCGGAGTTTTACTAATCTGTTATTAGCTATGTTGGGGTCCTGAACGATTAGTCTCTCAAATTGCCTGTCACGTGTTGTTTTTGTTATATATTATACGTGCGTTATTACTGTGGGCGGCGTGGCTCAGTGGTTACAGCACATCTGACTCGTAATAGGTGGGTGGGTGTCAGGCGTTGTTTCCTTGAGCAATACACTCTACACATTGCTTAGTACTGGTTGGTTCCAGGAACGTTTTTGCAGTTATTTTCACAATCGTACTGAAATACATAAGTATAAAATAACACATAGCTCAACGCTAAATGCCCTAACGACAAATTGACATATTTTTTAAATAAACTCCCTAAACATCATGAGTACATGTCCATTATGTAAAACGTACACTATACATTTAGTACTCGGACTGCCACACGGGATTGTACAATGGCAGTTAATGTGTGTATTACTTTTAATGTGTGTATTACTTACATTTAATCCAATACAGGCTCCTTATCTTCTCTCCATTGTATATTATGTATGCATTATTGTAACGTAAGATATAAAGGCAGTCGGTATTAAGTGTTACCTGATTGTATAAAATAATGTTATTTTCCTTGTCGAGACTTTCCGAGTGTAGCATTTACGAGTAATCGGAACCCGTTATGGATTATAATCATATACACTTAATCGTCATATAGGTTATCGGTAATCCACATATGTATATATTCTATGTTATCCATTGCAATTGTTTTATACACTTAAAACGCACATCTGTTGCCGTTGCTGTTTTGTTGACGATGTTGATGATGAAAATGATAATGCAGACGACATCAACATCTTTATAAAACTTTATTTTAGATTCTGATGATATTACAAATAATTAACTTGTTTGTTCTATAAGCTGTGTAATATGTGTAGTTGTTTGTTTTCACTTTCTCCAATTGTGTTTACTTAACTCGTATACAATTGTATTGTTTTACCTTTTTCAGGGGGAAAAACGTGCATATATAGCATTTCTTCATGTTTTATATTGTATGTATATATATGTGTACACACGGAGCCATGTCGCAGTTTTAAATACGCATAAATTACCTTTAATCGAGCAGTCTATCAATTATTCAGGCCAAATTCCAAACTTTAAAAAACAAGTATTGCGTTAAGAGAGTATTAAATAGTCGAAATCTCCTTTAACCAAATCCTCGTTTGACCTCAAATTGGTTACTTGCGGTTTGTATGGTATCGGTTTATTACGCGGCCAATATTGAATTAAAACCACGATAAACGGGAGCCCCCTTGCCGTGTTAACCGTTAAAGCAGCTATCGAACCAATCATCGTGTATTGTGTACATCGAAATCCACAAATGCTTGCTATTGTTAAAAGTAAATTAATTTGTTTACCCTGTGGTGACAGTTTGTGATCTATATTTAGCCGCCGCGTCACGTGACCGTATTGGTATGTCTCATTGGACTGCTATTATGTATAGAGGCCATATTGAAGTATACATGTATGGAGTGTTAAACCTAGTGGTTGCGTTTCGTTTCGTGAGATGGGAATTTTAACAAATAGTGTGTGTATTCTGAGGGTATAACAGTGCTGCGAGGTGGAGTTAAACGTGAAATTTGGATTTATTAACTAGTGAAAGGAAATTATGGTTTGAAAATGTGAAATTTAAAGCTCTTGGGGTTATGAAAGTGGTTTAAAACGCGACAAGTAAATTATGTAGATTGTGTCGAGTGGGTTCGCGTGTTGTGCTTTTTGTGTGTTTACGTTTTTAGCTTTCACGAGATTCGGAGGGGACGAAAGGTATAAGGAAATATTATCAACGATGGATAAGATACCACCAGGAGCAGGGATGCCTGGGGGTGCCGGGATAGATGGGGCTTTTGAAAGGTTCTTAACAGCAGCCATAGCAACGATTATTACAATTATGTTCTCGTGGAGGCTGTTGGCTGAAGAAGAGGAAGCGATGGGGGTCGGGGGCGCTGGGTCACGGGCTCGATCACCACGCCCATTCTCTATGCCATCAACCTACAGACCTGTACCGCAAATTCAACATAAAAACACGCCAAATGTTCTGCAGCAGACGACAGCTCAGCGTTCTACAGCCAACATATGTGAGATCGATATCAGTGACGATGAAAGCGGCTACAACTACAGAGAATCAAGGTCAACTGATGTGGATCAGATTGACAGGGAATTAGTGGTATATGACCAGTGTAGTCCTGAACAACAACAACAGCTCGAGGCGACGATGACCGCGGGATGTGAAGATACAAGTTTGTCGTCTGCGCCGAATACAGACGACAGTTTGACACTTGACACACTCACTACATGGGATGAGTATAAATGGGAAGAGGAAACTGGACAAGAAGAAGAGTGTGTCATTAAAACCCGCAGGAGTCTTCGAGACTTTGGCAAAAACCAAAACTGTGTATCTCCCAATAGCCATACCCCCAACACCAGCACACATACAACGCCCGTTTTGGAGACGTCACTTGAAAAAGCAGACGCTAACGTCACACATACCGTGCCATTTACTCAAAGATTTGCAGATTTTGTACCTGATGCAGGCGGTGATAGCGGGTATATTGATTTGTACCCGGATGTTGAAAGTGATAGTGACGTTACAGACTCTAGTGACGACGAACGCGTTTACGAGATCCAGGTTTCGGACTCAGATTCGGACTCAGACGGTGACGTAAGGAATGGTAGTTTCTACGGTGTGAAGTCTCTTGATACGATAATGGAAGAATATGAGAGTGACGTCAGCGAACCTGGTGACGTCACGGATAATCAAACGCGTTCAAAACAGCATGCTAGTGTCTATAACGCTGAACAAAGTAACGTTGTTTGTGAAACTGATGAACTTTTAACTTCATGTAACGTTCCAGAAGATAATTCGTCAGACTGTGATAATATTTCTGATACAGTTCGGAGCGATAATGATAACCGTGGTAACTATACCGAAACAGATATCGATACAGGTGTTAGTTTGAAATCGGACACGAATGTCACCAAAACAGAGGGATTTTCTGCAACAACACAAACCGACGGTGGATCTATATGTCAACCTACAGATACACCATTCAGTAGTAGCGAAGCGTCAAGAGTTAAATACAATTTGCCGCTTGATAGAACATCGTCATCTAACGTGAACACAGACATGCCAGTCACATTAATGGGCAAAAATCTACAACCCTGTGAATCGAGTGTAAATCAAGACAGCCATCTACACTCGCCTGTCAGTGAAATAAACCCACATTCTTCTTTAAACCAGCTTAGTATGAGGCCATATAGTCAACCGACGGATGCAGACGAGAATTCTTCACCCATTCAAGGTTGTTCGTCGACTAACAATAATAACTCAAGTAATTCAAAACCAACTAAATATGAATCCATGAATTTAAAACTGTCAGCAGACGATTACAAGATTTCTGAAATATCAGACGATAGTTTGCCACCATCACCTGTTCGCACGTGCGCGTTGGACAATTTAGCAGACGAACCTTTCTCGGACACTGAGTCATGCAGCAGTGGTTCTGTTATAACGGTGTTAAGTATGCGATCTACTGATAGTGAAAATCGCGCATCAGATAAAATAAATTTCATTCCGGTCAGTAAAGGTGATCCAGCCTCGGGCAATAATGAGACACCGATGTTACTAAACAACCAAAACACTGCTAACATAAATAGTAAATATGACAACTTTTCTTTAGTCAGTGGATTCCTGAATGACAGTCTGAACAGCTTGTTAAGCGCTAACACAGGGAGTGAAGTAAGCAGCAGTTCAGATCTAGAATCGTCCGGCCCTGATATAGGTAACCAACGAGAACTAGCAATACACGAGAGTAACGTGCATGTCAATGGCAAAACAACGAGTGACGACTCCAACGTGTCATCAAACGAATCGTTACCATTTGTTCAAGAACTCGTGCACGCCAATGAACAAATACCCGTCACTGATAATTTAAACGGTCACACAACAAGTTCCGACTCTTTGGACAACGTAAACAGTAGTCAGTATAGTTCTATGGAGCCTATTCAAGATTACGTAGACTCGGACGCTTCCTCTGACAGCTCTGATCCGCCCCTGCGTGAATACGACCCACGTGACGACGATTTGGCAGCGTTCCAATTCAACCTCGACAGTGACGACGACTCTTTCTTTCTGGTTATGGGCGGAGAAAGCGATGATTCCGACGATGAAGGCAAACTACGTAATTTTGAAACATTCACAAACCTCAACTCTGTCGGTCTTGCAGCAGATTATGGTGACGCAGTTGCCTCCCGTACTTTAGCAGACGATGGAAAAAGCTTTACGTTTTCTCACACAGAGAATGTCGATACTGAGTTTAAAAGGCGCGGGTATTTCACAGAGAGGGACAATGCCACGGACTCACCCAATCGTGGACCTTTATCCCCGGTTTTGTCAGAAGATGAGGAGCCAAAACCGGAAGAGCTTTCGCCAACCGGAAGTAGAGTCGAAACTATTGCCACGGAAACACCTATTACATCAAGCACGTATGATGATGCTGAATGTTCAATGCCCAGTAAAGGGAACGATAGTTTGAGAGATAGTGCCATCGATTTCAATAAATACATCATTAAAAGTGATTTAAGTCCAGTGAGCAAGAATTTCCCCGATTTTCCCGCGCAAAATGGAAAGTCGTCTGCGACGGTCGATGAAACAAACAGTAATGATGATCGAACGTCCATAATCGATAAAGAGGGTGATAAAATGAACAATTCGGGTGAGAGAGTGCTAAATTATTCAGAAGCGATTGACAGACCGACACACTCACTTAGCAGTTTAATAGATCCAATAGAGAACGCGCCAGATACGGATTGGTCGTCTGAGCATGGTGACAATTTGGATCTAAAAGAAGACTCGAACAGTGTATGTAAACAAAGTGAAAGTGACGAGAAAAGTACTCCAGAGTCGGGTTTAAAAGCAACGAAAATTGAGACAAATATTGATGATTTATTTGATAATGAAAATGAGCTGCCGACAGACACATCTGAAATTGAAACGCTCATAGATGATATTTTTGGTTCAATTGACGATAATAGTTTCACTGAAGATACTAATATTGATGAAATAGTGACGAAAAGTACAGAAAAGAAAACGAAGTTTGTTCAACCAAAAACAATAAAACGGTCGCATCGACGTTCAACGCCAGTGAAAGAAGCACAGTCAAAGTTAGAAACTAACATTGATGATATTTTCACAGCTGAAGTACCAAGAGTTGAGAAAGTTGAAACAAACATTGACGATATCTTTGAACCAGAACTTGCCCACGTGACGCCAGTACCAGTGACGTCATCAGCACCACGTAAAGAAACGAACGTAGGTTTACCAGACGTTGTGTGTGACGTGAATCGTAGCGTTGATGTACAGTTAGAGACAGGTTTTGACGTCACTTCTGATATAAGTGGTGACGTAGATTATAAGGATTTTGTTCATAACATTTCTAGTCATACAGACAAACAACCTGAAATAACGTCTGAAAGTGCAATAAGCGGGGTCAATGAACCGCGGATACCTGAAAAGGGTGTTCATGTAGAAAATGACCAAATTAGCGAACACAACGAGAACAAGGATGCTTATAGAACTCAAATTGAAAGAGACTCCATTTTAAACCAGGACTCTGAATCGAGGCTACAACAAAACATTCCAAATACTGCGGTATCTGATATCGATACACTGATTGATTGTTCAATAGATAATTTGGATTTACAAACAAAACAAAAGCAGGCCGCTATACCTCACAGTGAACAAACAATTAACGCTTACTATACCCCGTCTTGTGAACAAAATGACAGCCATGGCGGGTATGATGGAATAGATACGAACAATGGGGAAAGTAGTGAACGAGACAGACAAATAATTGCTAGAAATTTGGATCTACTTGCACACGAACCCAACAGAAGTGATTTACATACGGATAGGTGGCACAAACAAAACAATAGGGACCAATTAGTCAGAAATTTAAATCCTTCCTATTCAGACGATACCTATTACAATGCTAACGTGTCGGTGCCAACAACTGAAATATTGAATAGTGGTCGAAGTAGCAATTTGCCTGGCTCCGTTCCAGAGGACAAAGCGAACCGACTTGACAGCATTACAGATAATTCTACTGAACAAACAAATTCTGCTGCAAACCTTGTGGATTTAGGACAAGAGTTAAGTCAACAGAATGCAGACTTAAGTGGAAATAAGGCAGACTTAATTGACGCCAGTAAAGGTATAAGTTTTCACGATGTTGAAGATTCGATTGTTAATGAATACGCTGATGATGAAAACAACGAAACAGATGAGCTCAAAATTGACGAAGACAGTTTTGTTGATGCTGTTGAACCCTCTGATGACACACGTTTGGACAGTTTAGGTTCTTGCTCCTTGGATATATATTCTGATGACGAGTCATTGAGTAGTTTTGAGGAAAGTTATAACAATATTCAAGCTACATATAACGCTATCCAGGCTCAAAAACTTGCATATTCTCCGGACGGAAGAGTAGTTCGGACACCGTTACAAAAACCATCTGAACTGTTCAGCGGTAGATCGAAAGAGCTGAAAGGTGTGAAAAGAAGAGTACATAAACACCAGGTGAAGAAGTATCAGTCAGTTTTACAACAGCCAGTTACCCCAGAGAGAACGTATGTGCATATTGAATTACCGGACCGGCCAGCTTCTGTTTCAAGACTAAACGTTCAGAAATCAAGAGAACGATTTTTAAGTGAAGAAAACTTGACCAGTGATACGTTCGAAGATAAGTTCCTTAAACATAGAACAGCATTAGTTGCGTCAACACCACGTAAATATTTGAAAAGACACGAACGAGATTTGCAATCAACGGAAAGTTTACCAACAGAAATGTCGTTGTGGAACACTTCGTACGGTAGTAACTTAAGCATGGACCAATTACATGGCTTAACAGTTCAACAACGTATTGATGAAGTTTATAACTCGCGCTATAGTAGTCACAACTCCTCGTTCGAACACGATAAACTGCACGCAAATTGTATATTCTCACCCGGTAAACGCGAAGAAATTCAACATTCGGCGAAATCGTTAGAAAACATGTTCGAACAATTACTGCGATATGGCTCCGTGTCGTCCGTGGCGGAAACCGACCTGGATGCACCAGATTATGAGGACCCTTTTATCTCATTTCAGTTCCCGTTAGAAAGGGCCGCCAGTATGAGTGCTCTGTTCGGTACAAGCGATGTCGCCCGGACGCCCAAGAAAACTGGGAAGGGACGATTCGCTAACAGGAAAGTACCTAAATCAAAAAGTTTGCAAACTCTTGAGACTAATTTAGACGATGTTTTCGCCAGTGAGTTAGAACATTGCGGGGAGATGACGAAATCCCCCTCTGTTCACGAACTCCGAGTTTCGAAATCCCTTTCGAAGTTACATGTGCCAGATTGGTTCAAGAAGTCGTCGTTTTCAAGGGCCGGAAGTACCCAGAGTTTATTCAATTATGCTGGACGTACTGGCTCTACATCAACTTTAGGATCGTATGCGTACCCCCCTAGTCTAGCCTCCTCTCCTACCCCTTCAGTGACCCCCGGAGGAAACACCGTCATCATTCAGAAACGCGTCACCCCCTCGCCGACAGTACCGACGACGTCCAAACTTCTACGATCGCCCATGTTGCCGACAACGCCAGAGCGTTCCCCAATCCACGACTTGCCGTCTACCATCCTGCCCAGTGATAAGTACAGGAAGCAAAAAACTGAATGCAAGAGTTTGAAACCTATTACAATTCTCCCATTCGCCAAACTTAGAGAAATGTTTGAAAAGAAGGCACAAGCAGACGCAGCGACTGCCAACTCTCCTACCCGAGAAAAGCCCAGTCCAACTAAAGACTTCCCGAGAGGCAGTCCAACGAAAGGAAGCCCGACTAAAGGAAGCCCGACAAAAGAAAAACAGCGGGTGCATTTTGACACCGCACAAATACCTACAATATCAGAACCCACTGCGACTGTAGAGAATAAGAACGGGACGACCTCTCCCCCACCCCCTCTCCCTGAACGTAAACCCATCCTTACAGACACTTCAAAACAAAGTGAAAGTAGCAATTCTCTTACACGGAAACAACAGGTGCATTTTTCAGATGAAAAGATTGAAAAGAAAGTGAGTAAACCCCAAGAGCAAAAAGTAGATTCTAAACGCCAAAATGGTAGTACCCCAAGCACTAGTAGTAGCACTGTTAAAAAACCCTCAGGCCTCCGTGCGGCGCTACCATTGCCAAACTTTTTCCGGAGGCCTGGCTCTTACGCCACAAAAGTGGCTGCATCCAATACTCAAGCAACTACACAAAGCAAGAAAGGTAAGCACATTGACTTTTATGATGACTATGGGGACAATGGTGTATATCAGGTAAACCATGACATTTCAGTTAACACCCCACCCCCTGCATGGTTGCATGTGCTTGAACTAAAAGCCAAAACTGATGGTGAAACTTTGTTTGAATTTTTACAGAAACGACGGTATAGCAGTATTCTGGAGAATGGTTTTGCTGAGCAGATGGATGAATTACAGGACAAGGATGTGATCTTTAACTTCCCAGTAATGGCGGTTAGTAATCATTCCAGCAATGGCGATATGTATCAGTACGGTTCTCCTGATCTTCGCGTCGTTCTTACAAACGCTCATAATCACGCTATGCAGAACGGTTTCCTAGATAACAAGCTTCGCAATGACGTGCCCGTGGATGAAATTCTGGACGGGTTACTGTTATTGGAAGGGCATCAAACCGGTAGAATGAAAATGGGCGGTAATGGCAAAATTGTGCCAAAATCGCCCGATTCTCCTGTGCTTACCCCTGATACCCCACCTGGATTCGCGTTCTTGCATCCCGGTCACGTGGACTCTGACGAAGCTCTTTACGGTCCGTATGACAGTCAATCTGAGTATATCCTAGTGAAATGTGAAAATCCCCATTGTCATCGCGAAACAAACTTAAGAGAAGCTAAAGAATATTTCAAGTCTTGTCACAGTTGTTTTACGTACTACTGTAGCCGAAAATGTCGTAAAATTCATTGGTCACCTCATAAACGCGTGTGCGTTTACAGTAGAATTAATAGCGCGTGTAAACATGTAATTAAATTCATCAATAAGCAACCTCATGTACAATACCAGTGTTCAAGAATAGCACGGCGCGGATATCTCTCTCAAGGTCGTGGATGTGTTGTATTCGCATTTCCGGATATCGGTTCCGCAGAAGAATTTCTCACTTCCGGTATGGAGAGTTTGTGGGTGCCACCGGTGTACATTGGCATAAGGGAACTCCCAAACGCGACTATGTTAGGTTCACAGTTAAATACACTCACTGAAACGTGTAAACAGTATAATCCAGAACTTAAATACGTCATTCATGTTGCCATAGTGATTCCTCAACAATTACCATACCGACCGATTCCTAGACGAATGGACTCGATTATACAGAAATGTGCCAAACTAAGATTAAGCCCCGCTCACATGCACCCTAAACAGGACGATTCTCTTTTACCATCTACATTAATTCTAACCGCAGTACCCGGGAACCAGCACGCAGACGACACTGATGGTAGGAAAACTCGGGAATTGTGTTTTGTGAATATTCAGCGGAAGTTACGTCAGCGTGATGTAAGCTTACGTCATCAGTTCCCAAACGTGTATAACAAGTTAATAGATTTTGTCTCAGACGCGAAACACTTTAGTCCATTGATCATTTATCCCACGGACGGTCGAAGTGGGAAGAGATTTATGTGCGTAATCATGCCGGAAGCGGAACCGGAAATAGAGTGGATTCGAGACCCAGACTTGTTTCATGAGTTGGACGTGTTTGAAGACGAGGATACAGAGACGAGTTCCCCCAGCTACACCATACAACTAGAAGTCATGCTATAGACATCACTGAACCGCAACTGTTTGTGTTTGACGTTGATTTGTTTCTGTTAGAGCTACTCTTGTCAACTCCTTACATACGCTAACGTCGACGTTGGTTGCTAACATCTTATATATTCTGGGGATGTGTAGTTGAAATATGTCTAAGGTTATTGCTAACTATAGATTATGTTAAAAGTTAAAATGTGATTTGATACGTTTAGTGTTAAAAATGCTGTCACGGTTTGGTCAGTGTAAATCATTTTCAGATAAACTTGACAGAAGTGCATACCTGTTTTCTTTACATTGCAAATCTGTATCTAACATAAAACAAACCAACATAGCTATCGATGATTAAATTTAAACTACACATGCGCATTTGTCATAGCGTCTTTCGAGTGAATAAACCTCAACGTCGTCGTCAACAGTTATCTGTTTGTTTTACGTCTTTACTTCATTGACGTTAGTTGTGAATTGTAACGCTTGATTCTTAAGGTATGCTAATTCTTTTAACCATAATTCTTTTTGATGATATTTCTTCATATTTTGTATAGTTATTATCGTTTCTTTCTGGAATCTACAAGGTGAAATATGGCTATAGATATCGTGTTGCATAGAAATCAATAGCTAAAGGGAAGTAACAAAGAACCAACTAAGAACTGTTCGAGGTATTTAAAACAACAGTTGTCTTTCTTGATATCTCGACAACTGTTGTGTACATAAAGCTAGTTGGGGTTAAATTAACACAAGAAAGTAGAAACTTACTTATGAGTATGTATGAACTAAATGTACATTGCTTACTGTGGGTGAGTTTTCTACTTGCCTTTCAATGTTTAACTCTTAACAGTGTACTCCTTATAGAATAATAAATCAGATATTATGACCGCTCTAAATTAAGACCAGTCAACTTTTAAGACCAGTCAACTTTTAAGACCAGTCAACTTTTAAGACTAGTCAACTTTTAAGACTAGTCAACTTTTAAGACCAGGTTGTAAAATGTAAATCTAAATGTTAGTGGATATCATTATTAAGTATGATGTTCTATT